>JADMIO011222150.1_pt1 | contig 70968 bp, 59 predicted proteins | sample 8958161 | NCBI WGS metagenome assembly JADMIO01 (sample SAMN16585339, study PRJNA669376) | soil metagenome | isolation source: Crop rotation soil | place: USA: Cullars Rotation, Alabama | collected 2011 | reverse complement strand
TCATTTCCGGCGGCGCGGGATTCATCGGCAGCCATCTCGCCACCCGCCTGCTCGCGCGCAAATCGCTGCAACGACTGGTCATCTTCGACAATTTCTCCAGCGGCAGCGACGCGCATCTCGCGGCCATCAAGGGCGACCCTCGCCTTCATATCGTGCGCGGCGACCTGAAGGAAAAAGACGCCGTCATCGATGCCATGCGTGGTTGCGAAGTGGTGTTTCACCTCGCGGCGAATCCTGATATCGCCAAGGCCGTCACTCAACCCGACATCGATTTTTGGGAGGGCACATATCTCGCCCAGAATGTCGCCGAGGCCATGCGCATCAACGGCACTCGGCGCATTCTCTATACGAGCGGCAGCGGCGTGTACGGCGAGGATCCACGTGTTGCGTTTCGCGAGGACTACGGGCCATGCGTGCCGATTTCGACTTACGGTGCGAGCAAGCTCGCGTGCGAGGGGCTTTTCGCAGCATACGCGCATATGTTCGGCATCACCGTGCGCGCTTTCCGTTTCGCAAATGTCGTCGGACCACGCCAGACGCATGGCGTCGGGTACGATTTCCTGCGAAAACTTCGTGCCGACCCGGAGCGACTGCCGATCCTCGGCGACGGTTCACAGAGCAAGAGCTATATCCATGTGGAGGATGTGCTGGATGCCGTGTTGCTTGCGGATGAGCGCGCTTCCAGCCGCTACGAGGTGTTCAATGTCGCCACCGGCGATTACATCACGGTGAAGGAGATCGCCAACCTTGCCTGTGAAGTGAGCGGCCTCCACGACGTGCGCCATGAATTCACGGGCGGTGATCGCGGTTGGAAGGGCGACGTGCCGGTCGTGCGGTTCGATTGCTCGAAAATCGAGGCACTCGGCTGGCGGTGCCGACGCACGAGTGCACAGGCGATTCGCGAATCACTTGTAGCAATGAAGGGAGAGATATGAACGTCGAATATCCAACGCCCAACGTTCAACGTCCAATGTCGCGCGATTATGGCGAGCGTCTGCAGTGGTTTGCAGTCTTAGCAATCGAATGGCGGTAATGAGCGCACCAACCAGCATCGAACACCTTCTACCCGCGGGCGCGGAAAGAACCCCGGTGCGACTCAGCATCGTGATCCCTGCGCTGAATGAACGCATCACGATCACCGAGTTCGTTCAATGGTGTCATGAAGGTATCCGAGGCGCAGGCGTGACCGCCCAAATCCTCATTGTCGATAGCTCGACGGACGACACCCCGCAACTCGCGCTCGCCGCGGGCGCCGAGGTGCTGCGCGTGCCAAAACGTGGGCTCGGACGCGCGTATATCGATGCGATTCCGTTTATCCGCGCCGAATGGATTGTGATGGGGGACGCGGATCTCACTTATGACTTTCGCGAGCTGAAGCCGTTCGTAGAGCAGTTCAAGGCTGGTGCCGAGTTCGTGATGGGAAGCCGGTTTCGCGGCAGCATCGAGGAAGGCTCGATGCCGGGGCTGCACCGCTACTTTGGAACTCCGCTCACGACGTGGATCCTCAATCGCATCTACGGGTCAAAATTTAGCGATATCCATTGCGGTATGCGCGGGCTCACGCGTGATGCGCTGACGAAGATCGCCCTGCGCTCGCAGTCTTGGGAATACGCCAGCGAAATGGTGCTGAAGGCCGCGCGCCTGCGGCTTCGCATCGCGGAAGTGCCCGTGAAGTTTTACAAGGATCGCGAAGGCCGGCTGAGTCACCACCGGCGCATGGGCTGGCTTTCGCCATGGATCGCAGGCTGGCTGAACCTGAAGGTGATGCTCGTTTACACGCCCGATTCGTTCCTCCTGAAACCGGGTGCGCTGCTGGCATTCCTGGGGTTGCTGCTTTCGTGCGCGCTTGCGGCGGGCCCACAGATGGTCGCGGGGATCGGATTCAATCTTTACTGGATGCTCCTCGGCGTGACGCTAGCCACACTAGGTTATAGCTGCATTCAGATCGGGATCGTCGCGCGCATCATGCACCGCCTGCGGCCCGGAATTGCGGAAAAGGTTCAACGGCTGCTCACTTACGATCGCGGCGTAATCATCGCGGCGCTTTGCGTGCTGGCTGGAGTTGCCTTTCTTATCCCGTTGCTTGTCGATTACGTTCGCGGCGGCGGACGCCTTGCGCACCTCTCACATCCGGCGATCTTCGGGCTGCTGCTGATCATCATAGGCTTTCAGACATTTTGCTTCACACTACTGCTCGAAATGGCCGCGCGCCTCGCTGCAAAGGAAGAAAAATGAGCGAACGAACGCACGAAAGCTATGGCCAGCACCGCGCGCCAACATGGGTGGATCGCTTCGGCGTATGGCTGTCGCAGCGCGCAATTCGACGCGCTCTCCCCGATGGAAAGCTAAGCATCGCCGAACTCGGCTGTGGCTTTCGGGCCGCGCAGCTCGTCGCACTTTCCGATCGCATCTCCCGCGCGGTCGCGATCGATTTCTCGATTGCACCCGACGTTAAGGCGCTCCCAAATTTCACCTGCCACGAAGGCACGATCGAAGAATTCCTCCCAAAGCTGGACCGGAGGGCATTCGACGCGGTGCTCATCATCTCTGTCCTCGAGCACCTTCGCGATCCGCAGTCCACCTTGGAGACAGCGTACGCGATGCTTCACCCGGGCGGAGTGCTCCTGGTGAATGTGCCGACGTGGCGGGGTAAATGGTTTCTCGAATTCTCTGCTTTCCGCCTTGGGCTGAGCCCGAAGACCGAGATGGACGACCACAAGATGTACTACGACAAGCGCGACCTATGGCCGCTCCTCGTTCGCGCTGGATTCAAGCCGAGTGAACTTAGCCTGCGGTACCACAAATTCGGGCTGAACCTGTTTGCAATGGCACACAAATGTGCGTGAGCGACGAAGCTCGCCATTTTCTTCCATCTGGTCCATTCGACTCCCTCCTCGAAATGCCTGACGCCACCGACAACTGGGACGCCCACTGGGATCGATATGCCGACGCGGCCAGCCGCAATCCCGCACAGCGGATGCGCCACGAGTTGGTCAAGCGGCTCCTTCAACGCGGAGCGACGCCGAGCCGTCTTCTCGACATCGGGAGCGGGCAGGGAGATCTCATGATGAGGCTGCGAGCCGCATTTCCCTCCGCGGAACTCGCGGGTTTCGAGCTCAGCGAAAGCGGCGCCGCGGTATCGCGGCGAAAGGTGCCCGATGCGAAATTCATCGTGGCCGATCTTTTCTCGCCACCCGCGGCCCTGGAGCCTTTTCGAGGCTGGGCCACCGAGGCAGTGTGCAGCGAAGTGCTCGAACATGTGGATGATCCCGCCGCATTTCTTCGCGCCGCTTCTCCTTACCTGGCACCATCGGCGCGGCTCATCGTTACGGTGCCGGGCGGACCCATGTCGGCGTTTGATCGGCACATCGGGCATCGAAGGCATTTTACAAAGGCGTCCCTCGCGAGAGTGCTGACGGAAGGCGGGTTCTCCGTCGCCCGTGTCCTCCGTGCGGGATTTCCTTTCTTCAATATCTACCGCGGCGTGGTGATCGCGCGCGGCGAAAATCTCGCGGACGACGTGGAGAGTGGTCCATCTTTCGTGGCATCGCTGGCCATGGCGGCCTTTCGCATGCTCTTCACTTTTAATCTCACCGACTCGCCCTTCGGCTGGCAGCTTCTCGCTGTGGCGGAAAAGAAATCATGATCATCACTCGTTCACCCCTCCGCATTTCGCTCGGTGGCGGCGGCACCGACCTGCCCAGCTACTATCGAGAACACGGCGGCTTTCTGATCGCCGCGGCGATCAATTGCTACGTGTATATCGCGATCAACGAGCGGTTCGTGGACGGCTTCTTTTTGAAATACAGCGAGCACGAACACGCGGCGACGCTGGACGAGATTCGCCACCCGATCATTCGCGAAGCGTTGCGGCTGGTCGGAGTGCGAGCAACGAATCTCGAGATCGCCAGCATGGCGGACATTCCCGCGGGCACGGGGCTTGGATCTTCCGGCAGCTTCACGACAGCCCTGCTGCGCGCGCTCCATACGCGCGAGCGCAACTGGCTCAGTCCCTCAGAGCTCGCCGAGCAGGCGTGTAAACTGGAGATGGAGATCCTCGCGCAACCCATCGGCAAGCAGGACCAATACATCGCCGCCGTCGGTGGCGTGACCGCCTTCGAGTTTGGCAAGGACGGGAGCGTCGCCGTGCAACCCGTTGCGATGAGCGAGGACACACGGGCGACGCTCGAGGAAAATCTGCTGCTCTTTTTTACCGGCCAGAGCCGCAGTGCCTCGGCGATCCTTTCGGATCAAAAGACAAAGAGTGAGAAGAGTGACGCAGCGATGCTCGAGAACCTGCATTTCATCAAGGACATCGGCCGCCAGAGCCTGCGTGCATTCGAAAGCGGCGACCTCGATGAGTTCGCGCGACTGATGGACGTTCATTGGCAGCGTAAAAAGCAGCGCACGGATGGCATGAGCAATGACCGCATCAACGATTGGTACGATCTTGGGATGCGAAGCGGCGGCCTCGGCGGAAAGCTCATCGGTGCAGGCGGCGGCGGCTTTTTGATGTTTTATGCGCGCGACAAGGCTCGTCTTCGCGAAGCGATGCGCGGTGCCGGTCTTCGGGAAGTTCGCTTCAGGTTCGATTGCGAGGGAACGAAGGTCGTGGCTCAAGATTAATGCCGATATTTGCGAACCATGACGAACATCGAGATAGCAATCTCCAGCCCTCCTGACCGCGAGCGACTCGTAGCTGAGATATTCATTGATCACGAGCTAATCGCAGAGATCAAAAACGAATCGGGAGAACCGGATTTAGAGCTGTATCCGCGTCGGGACGGTCAACCGTGGCGTCTCAATTATCTCGAACTAAGGGCCGCATTGGACAAAGCGGCAAAGCGTCTTGCAGATTGTTCCCCACCGCCTTGATGGATTTGCCAATTGCCATCCTCGCAGGCGGGCTCGCAACGCGACTTCGTCCGGTCACAGAGACCATTCCGAAATCACTCGTCCCCGTGGCGGGCGAGCCGTTTCTCGCGCATCAACTGCGGCTCCTCGCTGCGCGCGGCATCACACGGGCCGTGCTCTGCGTGGGGCATCTTGGCGAAATGATCGAGCGCGACTTCGGCGCATCGGCACACGGAATCTCGCTCTCGTATTCGCACGATGGCCCGTCGCTGCTCGGTACCGGCGGCGCGCTCCGCAAGGCGCTTCCGCTTCTCGGCGATGCGTTCTTCGTGCTTTACGGCGATTCGTACCTGCCAATCGACTACCTCACCGCTGCCGACGCTTGGCGGGCGAGTGGGCAACCTGCACTGATGACCGTCTTTCGCAACGAGGAAGCGTGGGACGCGAGCAACGTGGAATTCTCCGGTGGCAAGATTGTCTGCTACGATAAACGCGAGCGCACTCCGGCTATGCGATACATCGATTACGGGCTCTCTGTTTTCTCACGTGCTGCCATCGAATCACGGCCGGAAGGCGGGGCGTTCGACCTCTCCGCACTTCAACACGAGCTCGCTGCGGACGGAGCGTTGGCTGGACATGAGGTGACCCAGCGGTTTTACGAGATCGGCTCGCCGTCGGGACTCGAGGAACTCAACCGCCTCCTGTCCGGGAAGCCGACCCTGAAATGAGTTACTCTCGCCAACATCTCGCCGAAGCCATCAGCATCCTGGGCCAGCTCGACCCCGGGACACTGGAGCGGATGGTGGACCTGCTCGCTGCCGTGCGCGAGCGCGGCGGCCGGCTCTTCATCCTCGGCGTGGGCGGGAGCGCCGCCAATGCGTCGCACGCGGTGAATGATTTTCGGAAGATTTGCGGTTTCGAGGCGTACGCACCGAGCGACAACGTCTCCGAGCTGACGGCGCGCACGAACGACGAGGGCTGGGCAACGATATTTGCCGAGTGGCTGCGCACGAGCCGTCTGCGCGCCGATGATGGCGTGCTCATCCTCAGCGTCGGCGGCGGGAATGTGGAAAAAAACGTCAGCCCAAACCTCGTCGCCGCGCTTCAACTGGCGAAGGAACGGGGCGCCACCGTGCTCGGAATTGTAGGCAAGGACGGCGGCCATACTGCGCGGGTCGCCAACGCATGCTGCGTGATCCCGACCGTGAACAGTGAAACCATTACGCCGCACCAGGAGGCGATGCAGGCCGTCGTATGGCACCTGTTCGTGTCGCATCCGAAGCTCAAGGTTCAGCAGACCAAGTGGGAGAGCGTGGGCAAATGAGCGACGTCCCGGGCATCAAGAAGCGGGCCGTGTTTTTGGATCGCGACGGCGTCATCAATCGCGCGATGGTGCTCGATGGGCGCGCCTATCCGCCGCGACGCGTGGAAGACTTTCTCCTGATGCCAGACGCAACCGAAGCATGCGCGAAACTCAAGGCGGCGGGATTCTTGCTCGTGGTTGTCACGAACCAGCCGGATGTGGGCCGGAAAAATCTCGATCAGTCCGTCGTCGAGGCCATGCATGCCGAAATGTGCCGGCTGCTGCCGATCGATCGGGTGGAGGTCTGCTATGCTGCCGGCCAGTCTCACGGTGAACCGAGCGACTTTCGCAAGCCGGCGCCCGGAATGGTGCTACGTGCCGCGCATGCGCTCGGCGTGGACCTCGCCGCGAGCTGGCTTATCGGCGATCGCTGGCGCGATATCGATTGCGGGCATAGCGCGAACTGCCGAACCATCTTCGTGGACTACGGCTACCGGGAACGCCTCCGTCTTCCTCCTGACTACCGGGTGAAATCGCTCTCCGAGGCTGTCGATATCATCCTGGAAGAAAGCTGACGCACTTTTTTCTTTCAGCGCGCGCCGCGCTGCGCATTGTCCGCGCTGCAAAATGCGCGCAGTCCTGGCACTAGAAGATGGTCGTTGTTTTATCGGTGAATCGTTCGGGCAATCCGGCACCGTTGTAGGCGAGGCTTGTTTCAATACCTCGATGACCGGTTACCAGGAGGTGCTGACGGATCCGAGTTATCGCGGGCAGATCGTGGCGATGACAGCGCCGCAGATCGGCAACTACGGAATCAATCCGCTCGATGACGAGAGTTCCGCCGTTCACGTGCGCGGGTTTGTGATCGAGGAATTGAGCGCCGTCACCAGCAACTGGCGCTCGACCGGCGGCCTCGACGAGTATCTCAAGCGCTGGAAGGTGCCTGGCATTCAGGGCGTCGATACCCGTGCGCTGACGAAGCACCTCCGCTCGCGCGGGGCAATGCAGGCATGCATTTCCAACGAACTGTCACCGGAAGATGCCGTGGTCCGCGCGAAGGCCGCTCCGCCGATGGCAGGCAGCGATTTCGTGAAGGAAGTTACTCCACCCGCAGCATTCGATTGGGATCCGAATGACAAGCTTTCACCCGAATGGACGATTGTGAAGGGCGACAGCAGTGGCGTGGAAATCAGGGATGGGAACGAAGTATTCAAGAAACTGCCCCCCGTCCGCTTCAACATCGTCGCATACGACTTTGGGATGAAATTGAACATCCTCCGCAAATTGCGGCAGGAAGGTTTTCGCGTGCGCGTGGTGCCGGCAACGTTCGCCGCGGAAGACGTCCTCGCCCTTAAGCCAGACGGCGTTTTCCTGAGCAATGGTCCTGGCGACCCGGCAGCGCTTACCTACGTGCACAAAACCTGCGAAAGCTCATGGGCCGCACTCCGATTTTTGGCATTTGCCTCGGGCACCAGATGCTCGGCTACGCCGTGGGCGGAAAGACGTTCAAACTCAAATTCGGCCATCGTGGGGGCAACCAACCGGTAAAAGACCTGCGCACGGGCAAGGTCGCCATCACCTCGCAAAATCACGGATTCGCCGTGGACGCGGACTCGCTTCCCTCAAACGTCGAAGTGTCCCATATCAACCTCAACGACCAGACCGTCGAAGGTCTCGTTCTGAAGGACAAGCCGGTGTTCTCCGTTCAATATCACCCCGAGGCCGCGCCGGGGCCGAACGATGCGACGTATTTCTTCCGGCAGTTTGCCGATATGATCGCGGCCACAAAGTAGCCCGATGACACCGGGGCGAACCTGTGCCATCTTTCGCCCATGCCGATCTACGTGTACGAAGTGTGCGATGGTGACTGCAAGGTCTGCGGAGGCTGTTTTGAAATCCAGCGTCCGATCAATCGGGAGCCGCTGACCAAGTGCCCGCTCTGCCGCAAGGACGTGAAGAAGGTGATCTCTTCCGTACATACACCCAAGTTGCTCAAGCCGTTGAGCGTCTCCGATGCCAAAAACGCCGGCTTCAGCGTGTGGCACAAGACCTCGAAGGGCGAATACGAGCGCCAGTAATAATGCTTCCCTGGTTCCAGGATCGATTCCCGTTGTATCTCGCGCCGATGGCGGGGATCACGGACACCACGTTTCGCAAGCTCTGCAAAGAGTATGGTGCAGACGTGATGGTGACGGAATTCGTCAGCGCCGAGGGGATCTTTCGCCGGAACGAGCGGACGCTCGAGTATCTCGAATTTGAAGAACACGAACGGCCCATTGGGGTGCAGCTCTTCGGTGCAGACCCGGAGCATCTCGGCGAAGCGGCCCGGATGGTGGTGGATTGGAAGCAGCCCGACTTTCTCGATATCAATTTCGGGTGCCCGGTGAACAAGGTCGTTTCCAAGAACGGTGGCTCATCCCTGCTTCGCGATTGCCCTCTGCTGACTCGCATCGCATCCGCGATTGTCCGGGCGGTCTCGCCTGTGCCGGTCACCGCAAAAATCCGTATCGGCTGGGACGCCACGAGCGTGAATGCGACGACCACGGCGCGCGCGCTGGAGGAATGCGGCATCCAGGCCATTGCCGTGCACGGGCGCACGAAGGAGCAGGGCTACGGCGGTCTGGCCGATTGGGATGTGATTGGGCAGGTCGCGCAAGCCGTGCGCGTGCCCGTCATTGGCAACGGCGATCTAAACAACGCGCAAGACGTGGAATTTCGCATGAAAACGACGGGCGTTTCCGGCGTGATGATTGGACGTGCCGCGATGCAACAACCGTGGATTTTCCGCGAAATCAAACACTACCTCGCCACGGGCGAACATCTCCCCTCGCCTGCGCTCGATGAGATTTGGCGCCACATCCGCCGCCACTGTGTCGGCGAAACGCAAAAGCAGGGCAGCGAAATCCACGCGATGCAAAGCATGCGAACGCAGCTCATGGCCTACTCCCGGGGCATGCCCGGCGCAAAACGCCTGCGCGAGCAATTCGCCCACGTCGCCAGCCTGGCGCAGCTCGATGACATTGCGGCGGAGAATATTGCAGGGCATTTCGACACTGGCGCCGCGCTGGAGCCGGTCGCTGCAGCGTGAATTCGTCGAAGGATTTCCTCGCGGCTGAGAGTTTCCGGGATTACGATCAGTGAAACTCAAACGCTTCAGATGTTTCACCAAGTCGAGTGCAAGAATCTGATGGAAGCGCATATGATGCGCTCGCGGCTGCTCGAGGAGGACATCGAGTCGTGGGTTGTTAACGAAAATGCATCCGCGTTGTACGTCGAGAGCGCGATGCCGCCGCGGCTGCTCGTCCGCGACGAGGATTGGGACCGGACACAGGAAGTCATCAATGAAGTACCACAACCGCTCGGCGACGATTTCGTGCCGCCAACCGACGAAAAGCCGGAAAAACCGGAATTACCTTTCAAGCCGGAATTCATCGAGATCCTCGCGACAATCACGCTGCTGACGTGCATTGCTGGCCTCGCATTTCTGAGTCTTGAGATGATGTTCGGAATCGCCGAAGAATCGATTCAGCTTTCCGATCATGGTTCGTCACAATGGATTAGCCAGTTTCGCGGCGCCCCAGCCACGGTCCTCACCGGGGGAGCGCTGTTGGCAGTCGGCGCATGGGCAGGCATCATGCTCGCCCGGAAATGTCGCCGCCGGGCCGACGGCACCCTTCCAATCGGTGCGCGCTGGATTCTCTTCGTTCTTTTGTTATTCGCGACCGATTTTGCCTTCCTTGTACTGGGACCAATCCAGATCATCCGAGACATCTTGCATACGCTAAACAGCGCGGCATTTTGAGTTGTGATGTCCGAAACCACCAATGTTGCCGCACCGCCGGTGAACTACAAAATCGGCAACGAAAAGCTTGTAAAGCTAACCGACAAAGCCGGAGCGAAGCTTGCGTCGTTGCTTGCGCGGCAGGGCCGCCCGCAGGGTGCGCTACGTGTGGCGGTTATCGGGGGCGGTTGCTCGGGGCTGCAATACAAGATGGACCTCGTGGATGGGCCGGCCAATCGCGACATCATGGTGATGTCGCAGGACGTGCGCGTGGTGATCGATCCGAAGAGCGCGCTCTTCGTGAGCGGCAGCGTGTTGGATTACTCGGACGACTTGCAGAAAGGCGGCTTCAAGGTGACGAACCCGAATGCCGAGGCACATTGCTCATGCGGAGAGAGCTTTACGGCGTGATGGATTGCTTCGCCTCGCTGCAAATTCCCCGCGCTCCATATGCGGATGCCGCGGCAGTTACAGACGCCTTTCACCACATTGCGGCGACGGTGCATCCGGATGCACCCGACGGATCGAACTCCAAATTTGCCGATTTGAATTTGGCCTGGCAGACCTTGCGCGAACCCGCCTCCTGCCTGCGTCATTACCTTGAACTCGAATTTCCGGGCGTCCTCGCCGGAGCGGAGCACACTCCCCCGGCACTCGGCGACCTGTTCATGGATATCGCCTCGGCCCGCCAGGGTGCGCTCACCTTCGCCTCAAAACGCGATTCCGCGGCTTCCCCTCTCAATCGCGCACTCCTCGAACCCGAGCGCATCGCGCACTACGGAAAAATCGAGTCGCTGATCTCTGAAGTTGCAGCCCGTAAGGATGCGGCCATCGAGGCGATTCGTGCCAGGCACGCGACACCGAAGCAACTCGCTGATCTTCTCGCGACGATCACATTTCTCGGAAAATGGATGGCGCAATTGCGCGAAAGCGCGCTGGCGCTTGCGTAGCTTCGTGGGTTTCATTCCATGCACCTTCGATCCGATTGAATGAAACTTCTCGCGCTGCTTCTCGCTTCCACCACGCTCGCATCCGCGAAGGACGTGGATTTCTCGCGCGAAGTATTGCCGGTTCTTTCCGACGCGTGCTTCAAGTGCCATGGTCCCGACGACAAGGCCCGCAAAGCGAAGCTAAGGCTGGATACGAAGGAGGGGCTCTTCCGAACACTGGATGATGTGACGGTCGTTAAGCCTGGGGATTTGAAAGGAAGCGAATTGATTTCCCGCATCACCGCTACCGACGATGACGACGTGATGCCCCCGCGAACCGCCGTGCGGCAACTCAAACCCGCCGAAATTGAAACGCTCAAAACGTGGGTCTCGCAGGGAGCAAAGTGGAGCGGCCACTGGGCTTTTGAACCCATGCACCATGCTGCGCACGGCGCCGACGGGATCGATTTCTTCCTGCCACCGACTCTGCAAAAGCCAGGGCCCTACGACAAGGAACGGCTCCTGCGTCGTGTGTCGCTCGATCTCACCGGGCTGCCTCCAACGATCGAGGAACAGGACGCCTTTCTCGCCGACACGTCACCGGCCGCATACGAGCATGTCGTGGATCGGCTCCTCGCGTCTCCGCGCTACGGTGAACGGCTTGCCACCGAGTGGCTGGACGTCGCGCGCTATGCGGACACTCACGGATTCCAGGTGGATCGCCCCCGCCCCGTTTGGGCGTGGCGAGACTGGGTTATCGATGCCTTCAACAAAAACATGCGTTACGACCAGTTCGTGACCTGGCAACTCGCGGGCGATCTTCTGCCCGGAAGCACTCAACAGCAGAGGCTCGCGACCGCGTTTAATCGATTGCATTGCCAGAACGAAGAAGGCGGCATCGTCGGAGAAGAATATCGCGTCGCGTACGTCGTGGATCGAGTCAACACCTTCGGCACGGCGTTCCTCGGTCTTACGACAGAATGCACGCGCTGCCACGATCACAAATACGACCCGCTGACCCAACGCGATTTCTATTCCCTGTTCGCTTTCTTCCAAAACATCGATGAGAGCGGGCAGACGAGTTATTTCACTGATTCGACACCCGTTCCGACCGTGCTTCTCAGCACTCCGGAGCAGGATTCGGCCCTCACATCGATGCGGGAGAAAATCGCGGCGGCAGATAGGGCGGTGGCTGCTGCAAGGGAAAATGCAAAAGCAGATTTTGTCGTGTGGCTCGACAAGCTCCCGGAAGGCCCGCAGCAACTCTCCCCGGATGGCGAGGTGGCACATTATGCGTTCGACGTCCTCGAGAAAAACACCACTCCCAACGCCATCGGCGGCAAAGCCGCGAAGGGGCATGAAGGCCCGAAGGTTGTTCCCGGTAAAACCGGAAACGCCGCAGAGTTGGATGGCGAAAACGGCTTCACGTTCCCTGGCGTGGGCGAATTCAGCCGCGCCAGCGAATTCACGTTCGCGCTCTGGCTGAAAGTGCCCGTGCTGACTGAGCGCGCTCTCGTCCTACACAAGAGCAAAGCGCCCGTGGACGCGGGCAGCAGAGGATACGAACTGCTCCTTGAAAGCGGCCGCGTGGCGTTCGGACTTCATCACATGTGGCCTGGCAACTCACTCAAAGTCGCGACCAGGAAGCCGATTGTTGCCGGCGCATGGACACACGTCGCGGTGACCTACGACGGCTCATCACGCGCGAGCGGCGCTCGCGTATTCGTGAACGGGCAGGTTGCCGACGTCGAAATCGTTCGTGATGGCCTTTGGAAGGACATCACTTACGGCGGCGGGGAACCGGAGCTCGCCATCGGCTATCGATTTCGCGATGCGGGGTTCAAAGGAGGCGCCGTGGATGAATTTCGGGTCTTCGATCGGGCGCTTTCGCCAATTGAGGTCGCGAGCGTCGCGGGCCGGGAAGATTATCAAAAAGCGGTTCAGGCCATCCCTGCCATCGCCGATTCGCAGCGTGCGGCGCTTTTTGATTTCTATGTGGCCACGGTGCATCAGCCTTCCGCCGATGCACGCAAAGCACAGCGCGCCGCGCGTAACGAGGAGCGAAAATTTGTAAACCCGATTCCCGAGGCGATGGCGATGAAGGAACTTCCGCAGCCGAGGAAAGCCTACGTGCTCAAGCGCGGCGCTTATGACGCCCACGGCGAGGAAGTCACCGCGGATACGCCGCGCGTGCTTCCCCCGTTTCCCAAGGATGCGCCGCGCAACCGCCTTGGGCTCGCGCGGTGGCTGCTCGACCCCGAGCATCCGCTGATGGCCCGGGTCACAGTGAACCGCTACTGGCAGCTCATGTTCGGCAAAGGTCTCGTCGAAACGGTGGAGAATTTCGGCACGACGGGCGCGCAGCCGACGAATCCCGAACTGCTCGACTGGCTTGCGCGCGACTTCATTGCGGGCGGCTGGGACGTAAAGCGTCTTCTCAAGCAGATGGCCATGAGCGCGGCATACCGTCAGCCGAATACCCGTCAGCCAACCCAGCCCCCAGGCGACGGCAGCCATCTGCCACTGCTGGCACGCCGACTCACGGCCGAGATGCTTCGCGACGGTGCGCTGGCCGCAGGTGGATTGCTCGTCGGGAAAATCGGCGGTCCGCCCGTGAGGCCATATCAACCGCCGGGACTCTGGGAAGAAATCGCGATGGGAAAGCCGAGCTATGGGCAGGGTAAGGGCGACGACCTCCATCGCCGCTCTCTCTACACATTTTGGAAGCGCACGGTTCCGCCACCCGCGATGATGACCTTTGATGCCGCCGACCGCAGCTACTGCACCGTTCGGCGTCAAAGCACGAGCACGCCGTTGCAGGCCCTCGCACTTCTGAACGATGTGCAGATCGTCGAGGCCGCGCGCTTCGTCGGTCAGCGGATGCTGCGCTCGCCGGGCGGGCTGCGTGAGAAAATCGAGACCGCCTTTCGCCTCGTGACGAGCCGCCACCCAAGCGCCGCCGAACTTGACGTGCTGACGCGACTCTACGACGAGCAGCATGCCCTGTTCGCGGCCGAGCCATCGAGCGCGCAAAAGCTCGTCGTTTTCGGCGAGGCGAAAACGGAACCGGCGCTAAATCCGGTGGACGTGGCGGCAGCAACCACACTCGCTCTCGCACTGCTCAATCACGACGAGGCAGTGATGCGACGTTAGTTTGATTGTCAGCGGCGGCGGCGGCGCAGTACCAGACAGCCTGCGCCGAAAATCGCCATGGCTGCGCTTGCAGGCTCGGGCACGGCCACGCCGCCGAATTGAATATCTGCAAACTGGATGGAGTCCACCGAACCGCCATCGGGTCCGCGATTCTCTGGAAATACCACCTTGTAGCTCGCGTAAGGGGTGGAGTTTGCAAATGTGACGTCGGTTCCCTGGGTGAATCGCGCCAGCGGCATCGAGTTCGAGTCAAATGCGCCTGAGGCGATGAGCGTCCACGACTCATCGGTTCCCGTGCCGTTGTCGTAACTTGCGATGGCTTCGTTGGTGCCGAAAATCTGCCAGGTGCCGGGGTCGCGACCGTCGAAATCATTCGCCGTCGTGACGTGAAAGCTGTTTACGATGGAGCTTCCGATTCGCGGCGTGACGATGAAGCCGGAATTTTCCCGTCCGAAATTGAGATACTTCGTATTGGGGTTGTTATCGAGCGCGAAAATTGGCGCTTCTGCTGCCGGATAGCCGCTTTGCGGAGCAGGGGTATCGATCGCGAGAATGGTATTCCCCGGAGACAATATGGAACTGCCAGAGCCACCACTTCCGGTATAGAATTGCACTTCGCCGATCTGCATCAAGGACTCGCCTGAAAGACGCGGATAAGTCATCTTGTAGGACTTGAAGGAAGCCGAATTGGAAAACGAGACGAACGGCCCAGGCGTCAAAAACGTAGTCGGCAGCGCGACACTTCCACTCCCGATCAGCACCCAGTTTTCCGCGCTTCCGTCGCTATTATCCAAGCTTGTTATCGCGTCGTTAGTGCCCCACAGCGCCCACGACGAAGGGTTGCGCCCCGATGCATCGTTCGCCGTCGTGATTTGAAAGCTCTGTACGATCGAATCGGCCGAAGGCGTGACGATGAATCCGCTGCCGCTGCCGCCGAAATTCAGATATTTCTTCGCTGACGTTCCGTCGATTGCGTTCGCGGGATTTTCATTTCCAGGGTAGCTGCTGTTGGGCGCGCCGAAATCGGCATCGAGTGCGATGATAAAATCGCTGGGCGATAGCAAATCAACGGCACTGGCGGTGAAGGATAGTCCGAGGAAGGCTGCAGAGACGGGTAAAATATTTCGAATGATCACGGGTGATGGAGATGGAGATTTCGCAATCCAGCGTGCTCAAATGCGAGATCCCGGCAAGCCGAAATTCGTGAGAAATTTGTTCGGCCCGACCATTCGCCCCGAAGCACCAGTCGTTGTGCACTTAACGGCGCTTGGCTTTGCCGCCGATGAATGGTAGTCCACGGGCGTGCGTCCGGTATTTTGGCTTCTCATTTTTTTCAGCGCGCAATTGTGCGCCGCGGATAAATTCCTCGGCTGGCAAAGCTGCGCGACATCGGGATGCCACGGCGGCGGCAAGGGCGACGATCAGGTAATCGTTTGGCAGAAAAACGGGATGCATGCGAACACGCAGAGCCGGTTTAGCGATCCAAAGGGCCTCGGGTACGCGAAAGATCTCGGGCTCCCGTCGCCGGAGAAGGCCGCACAGTGCACCGTATGCCATCAGCCGATGGCAGCGGTGCCGAAGGAGAATTTCCTCGGAACGTGGAAGCCCAATGTCAGCGTCTCGTGCGAGACGTGCCATGGGCCGGCGGAGAAATGGCTGCGCTCCCACGCACGCCCGGACTTCACCCACGCCCAGAGGCTCGCGCTCGGCATGCACCCGCTCGACACGAGTTACCAGCGCGCGAATACCTGCGTGGCGTGCCACGGCGTGGTTCCAGACAGCATTCGCAAAGTGGGTCATCCCGCACCGCGGTTCGAGCTTGCACGCCAGCTCGTAAAGATGCCGCCGCACTGGGACGACTTCGACGCAACGCAGGCCGCAAGCGCCTGGCTCGCCGGCCAGGCCGTAATGCTTCGCGAACTGTGCTGGCAGACGGAGAAGGGAAACGATCAAAAGGAGCGGATCGAATCACTCCACTGGCTGCTGCGAGAAACATCGCTCGGCGCGGAACACCTTCCGCAGGACACGGCGCCGGGCCCCTTGAGGGAAGCAGCGGACAAACTTGCGAAAGCGGCGAGCGCTTCGCGGTGGTCGGAGAAGAAAACACGCTCTCTCTTCGAGCAGGTCACGCAACTTGGGAAAGACGTGCGCACGGCTCCGCCCGAGAAGCAGTTCGCACGTGCGTCTGTCATAGCGCCCGCGCTGGAAGGAATCGCCACCGGCCTCGCGACGAAGCCCGGCGTGGAAGCGGAGGGTGCGGTTTCCGCCCTCCGAATAGCGACTAGAGCCGCCACAACATTTAACGCCGAGACGTTTACAGCCGCCGTCGAGAAACTGTCGTCTGTCGTTTTGAAATAGTGGCTATTGTGCCGTAATCGAAACGCGGCCGGATTGCTTTGGATCCTTCGGTGCGGCCGGAGGGGCGATCAGGAAAAATCCGGATGCGGTCTTCGACTTTTGAAGAACCACGCCACCGTGCGCCACTTTCAAGGTGCCGCCATTTTCCAAATGAGAACCGGTAAATGTGCCGTTCGTCGGCAGCGTGTCCACAATGATTGACGGAGCCGCGACGTCGTTCGCCTTTCCCGCAGCGTTGATCGAGAGTTGGGTCGTGACGGTTCCCCCGGCAAACGCGTGAGTCGTCTCGCGCACCGCATTGGAAGTCGAAGTGTTTGCCGCCGGCTGATTGCCCAGGGCAGTGAGGCCCGTGATTTTCGGCACGACGAATTTCGAGCTCGCGAAATCCAAGCCGATGCCGAGCGGCCAGCCTGCGCGGTACGACGCGGCCTTTGCGCTGGCTGGCTTGAACCAGCGGAGATCCGTTCCGTCAGCATCCGTGGCCGGCTCGTCGCGAAACTGGATGTAGCCCGCAACCGATGATGCACCGGATTGCAACCGGATGAAAACCGGCAGCGCATTGTCCGGGCTAAGCGAACTCGCGACAGAGAATGGCGTGCCATCCGCGAGTTTTCCCGCGATAGTCACCTTGCCGCTCGAAAGCACCTTCATCAGCCCATAGCCATCGCCCTGTGGAAAATCGGTGGCGGGCAATCCCTGCGCACCCGGCGTGAGCGCGGCGAAGACAGCGGTGTAAGCTCCCTTGTCGGTGGCGGGATCGAGCAACGTCGCAGGCACATTGACGAGCGGTGGCAATGGATTCTTCTTTGACGTGTAGATCGCCTGGTCGCCGGTAAGCGTGGCGACGACCACGCCATTCTCCCGCAGCGAGCCTGTGATTTGCCGGGTCAATGGCGCCGTCACGTCGAGCGCGAGCGCCAACGCCAGCGGTGGGAGATTCTTCCGCGCGATCGTCAGCACCGTGAATCCCGTCTTGCCGAAGCGCGCAGTGCCGTCGTTCCCGAAGGCTCCAGTCAGCGCGACCGGCGCCGTGCCTCCCAGCGTGAGCTTTCCAGTAAAACGCCCGTTGGCGAGCGCCTTCAGTGTGAATCCGCCAGTGTGAAGGAAGGGCGTCGCACTCGCCGCATCCGCGATGGAAACACCATTGTAACTGCCGGCGATCTCGGGGCGATTCACCGTGTAATTGAAAATCAGCGTGATCGGCTTTGAACTGTTGCCGCCGGTGTCCACGGACCGAATAATCACCACGTTCGAACCGTTCTCGGGGATCACGTCGAGTTGCCAATTAAATGTCCCCGGCTTGGTACCCGGCGTAATGGTTGCAGGCACAAAGGGCCCGCCGTTCAACGAAATCAGCACCTGCGAAAGCTCGATGTTGTCGCGCGCAGTTCCATGCAGCGTGAGCGTGGCGCCGGCAGCACCCGTAGTCGCGGAGCCGGGAGGCGCCTGAACGCCGGCCTGCGGCGCAACGGGCGACGGCTCCGACTCCACCAGGAGAGTAAACGCCCCGGTAATCGTATTGACCTTGAAGACCGTGCCCAGATCGTCGCGGCCACCCTTGGTTGCCGTGCTCCAGAGATTCGCCGCGCCATCGCTCGCGAGCCCACCGAACGGAAACGCCGCCTTCGCGAGTCCGGTAGTGCCCGAAAGATTCGACACGGTCGCCAGCAAGCCAGTCGCGGCGTTCACCTTGAAGACCGTCCCCTGCCCGTTCGCGCCGCCACCGCTCGCGGTGCCCCAGAATTCTCCAGCTCCGACAGCAACCAGGCCCGCTTTCGGATTACTGCCATTTGGCCCGGTGAAATGCGCCATGGTCGAAACCACGCCCGTCGCCTTATTCATCTTGAAGACCGTACCGAGATTTCCGCTGCCGCCGAGATCCGTCGTTCCCCAAAGTGAGCCTGCTCCGTCGTCCACGAGCACACCCAATGGCGACGCCCCCTGGGCCACGCCATTCGTCCCGCTAAATTCGGCAAGCGTCGTGAAAGTGCCGGTAGCTGGCTCGAACTTGAACACCGTGCCGAGATCGAGCGCCCCGCCTGCTGCCGTCGTACCCCAAAGCACCCCCGCCGCGTCACGCAGCACCGCAGCTCGCGGCTGCCCGCCTTTCACCGCGCCGCCCGTACCTGTGAATTCCACGACCGTCGTCAGCGTGCCAGTTGCGGCGTCCAGCTTGAAAATGGTCCCCTGCTCATTCGCACCGCCCACGCGCGTCGTGCCCCAAAGCAGACCGGCGCCATCCGGGACCAGGGCGCACTCCGGTTGTGCACCGTTCGTTCCGGAGAATTCGACCACAGTTGCAAGCACCCCCAACGTGGGATTGAATTTGAAGACAGTGCCAAGATTGCCCGACCCGCCCTGCTGCGTGGTCCCCCAGAGCAACCCTCCATTGGCCGCCAGCGCCGCCCGCGGTCGGCTGCCCTTCGCGGCACCAGTTTCACCGGTGAAATTGGCGCGCACGTCCAATTCGCTGAACGAAGTGATACGAAAAATCGTGCCGTGGCCATTGGTGCCGCCCTCACTGCTCACGCCATAGAATGAGCCATCTGCCATTCGCAAAAGATCGCCATTTGGCGAAACGACCCCGGCGGCTTGCGCTGAAACCGCAACGGCGGCAATCGCGCTGAATAGAGAGAAGCGTGGGAATTTCATGTGGCCCGATCTCTCATCGTAGCGATGACGCCGTCGCACGGCAAGGTTGGCTTTCTTCGCCATCCATCCTCGGCCCGGGCAGCATCACTAATGACTTCTCACGGCTGGCCATCGTCGCCACATTTCATGGAATGCGATTTCGACTGACGAAGGACTATTACTTTGAAGCCGCCCAGACGCTCCCTTGCGCCCCTGAGGGTCACAAGTGCCGGCAGATGCACGGGCACAGCTTCAAGGTGGAGGTATCCGTCGAAGGCGAGGCTGCAGCGGCGACAGGGTGGGTGTATGATCATGCGGAAATCAGTGGCGCGATGAAGCCGCTCCTCGAACAACTCGACCACGGATATCTCAACGAAGTCCCCGGCCTCGAAAACCCCACCATCGAGAACATGTGCGTATGGTTCTGGCGGGAGCTATCGCCGAAGTTACCGGGCCTGGCGGAAATCGTTGTGCATGAAACCCCCACGGCGCGGTGCTCTTTCCGCGGGGCTTAACGTAGAGCTTGGCAAGCGCCGAACGCCCATTAGTTTCGCCGCCCTTGATGAAACGCGTTTTCCTTTCACTTTCCGCAATCGCACTCGCAGCCACCTTCAATGCCTGCGAGGGAAGAAGTGCCGCTACTTTGCCCGACAGCTACAATTCACCCGGGCAATCCACGCACAGTACCGCACACAAAGAGGAGGCTCCCAAGGCCGGGGAGACAAAGCCCGAAACTCACCCGAAGGCGGCGGAGCACCCCAACCCGGCAGGCGAAGCCAAGCCGAATTGAGGCATGAAGGAAGCACCGGGATTCTGGCGCACCCGGCTGCGTAGTTTTCAAAATGCATGGCGCGGAATTGTCGCGCTCATCCGCGGGCAATGCCATGCGCGGCTGCATTTCGGCGCCACGGTCATCGTCGTGGCGCTGGGCTTTTCGCTTTCCGTAACGGCCGGTGAGTGGGCGGTGCTGGCACTCGCCATGGGAATCGTCTGGGCGACGGAAGCGATGAATTCCGCGGTGGAGACTCTCGCGGATCGCATCACGACCGATCACGATGAACGCATCGGTCGCGCCAAGGACATCGCCGCCGGGGCGGTGCTGCTTGCCGCACTAAGCGCCGCAATCGTCGGCCTATGCATCTTCGTTCCGCGTTTGTGGGCACTGATTGGCCCGAAATCTTAGCCGATCGCGTCGAACTGCTTGCGATCCTGCCAAACTGGGTTAGGGTGCCGCCCTCAATGCAGCAATCGAATCAGCCCACCCTCCCCCTCCGCACTCCTTTACAGGTACGAAGTGCGGTGGAGAATGACGCGTTTCGCGTGCTGGAGGAACTGCGGCGCCGTGCCCTGCTCGAAAGCAACAAAATGGCCGAGCTTTTGACGACCATCGTCCCGCAGGCGCATAAGGACGCACGGATACATCGTTCGAACTGAACGGAGAGACAACGGTTTTACCCGGACGCCTCGGGGGCCAATCGCTCTTCATCGGAGGTATGGAAGATCCAATTGCGCCTCGCCTTTCACCCGCACGGACGCGCCACCAAACAAGCTCAGTGACTTGGCAAAGCGCACCCGCTTGAAATCCTTGTCCCACCAATCGAGATACGAACAATTCACCAACAGCGGTTCGTTCGGCGGTGGTTGTGGGAGCTCCTGGTAAAGCTCCGTTGCGAGACTGAAAAATCCAGCGCGCTTCCCGTGCGGGACGATCCGCACCGGGTTCCGTGTTGTCAGCGAAACGACGCGCTTCCCCAGTAGATCAATGGCCCCAACGCGAAAGAAATCGGAACTTCCCGTCAGTTGGTAATAAAAAGCAGCCCACACGCCATCACCGTGTAGAATAGGCGTTCCTTTTCTCGTCATCCAATAGCAGCCAAACGTGTCGTTCCCCACCTCAAACGGAAACTCAGCTTTGTTCTCGGCTGTTTCTCGCAGTGTGAGTTTGGTGAATCCGCCGAGGTCTTCCGGGTCGATTTCGTGCCCCGCCTCGGCCAGGGGGATCGAGCCCACCAGTTCGAGATTGCTCTTGGACACCTTCAGCCGAAATCCGTCCGGTGTCTGCTCCACGACCGGCGAGAGTTTTTCCTTCTGCTCGCGCGCGCAATACGCAGGGGGTTCTTCGGCTACTGGAAATCCCAAAGGCGCCTTCTTCAACCGACGCAATCCTTTGCCATCAATACCAATCTGCCATACTTGTCCCCCACTCCCCGGCTTCCCCGATTTCATTCCCGCGGGTTTGCGCAGAAAAAAGATCGACATCCCATCCCTGGCAAATCTCGGTCCCACGTCGTTCGCATTCTCAGGCGCGGTCAATTGCCGAACAACCGCACCGTCATCGCGAAATAGGAAAAGGTGATAATGGCTTTCGCCAGCGGGCTTGAAATAGCGAATGGAAACCGCGACCTCCGCCCAGCAGGAAGACGCCATAAACAATCCAACCAGCACGACGAATAATCTCATGCTGATACAGACGTTTGCGCGCGGCTTTTCTTTCACTTGCCCGCGCCGGAAAATAGATATGCACCCACCTCGCCCACAACGCGACACGTCAAGGCACATATATCGCGCACGCCAGCGAAATCCATCGGTGTTGGCGATCACGCGCGTTTATTCCAGCTGCCCGTCGATCTGCCGACAAGTGCCTGCTCCCTATGCAACGACTGGCGAAGCTCAACACGTCCGGCCAGCCGCCCGAGGTGTTCCTTGCGGACTTACTCGGCATCGAGTTGGCACGGCGCAGCACCGCACGGAAGCGCGCCTAGCACCGCTCCGGCACTCACACGCCCGGGTGTCTTGCGATGGCCGGGCGTTCTGCTGTACTGCCCGTGCGTGGACCTGTTTATCGCTGCAAACATAATGAGTAAGAGCGAATTCCCCAAGTTCGTCGTCGGGGTGTTCATCTGGCTTATCGCAGTCGCGGCGTTCCGGAAATTCAGACGGCAAAAACGGCCACGCTGGCGAGGGGTTTTATTCCTTCACCATCGAACGGAGCCGGGCGAGGAACCCGACCCCGGTCCAACTGCAGTCATCGAGATCGCCAAGCTCGCGCATCAAACCGACAAGCGTGTCGATTTTCCCAGTGCCGAGCGGAGTCCACCGCACAGCGTAATTGTTTTCGACGTTGTGCGCGAATGACTGAACCCAGCCAGCCTTGAGCATTAATTCCAAGGCTGACTCCATCGCTATTTTTGCTTCGTGTTGCATAGGTCGCCGCCTTGCTGTCGCTATTTTCGAGCGTCCAGCATAAAACTTCCGGCCCGCGGTCATAACGGCGTCATAAGGACGAAAATCCACCGAATTTACGCGCGCTTTCCATTCGTAAACCTCTGATAATTTGGGGTTTCCGCCAGTACAAAAAGTGGCGGAGTCTACGGGGCTCGAACCCGCAACCTCCGCCGTGACAGGGCGGCGCTCTAACCAATTGAGCTAAGACTCCGAAAAAGGAGGGGCGTAGGTAGCGGCGCACTGCACGCTCGGCAACTAGAATTTTTCCGCGCGGCGATCGCAGGCGTCCAACTTTACAATTTTTCAACAATAGACGTCTTGCACTCCACCCGGCGGCAGTCATTCTCGGCGCACCAACCTGTTCGACCCGTCCAATCCGTCACACCCATGAACACTCCACGAATCCTGCTATTTTCCTGCGCTGCCCTGACCACAGCTTCCGCGCAGCTCACCCTGAATAAAATCGGCGGCTCCATCCAGCCCGGCAATTACGGCACGCTGCCGACAACGACCGCGTTTGGAAAAGACGAAATCGGCGGCGGCACCCTGCCGATTCACAAAATCCCGAACATCCGCGATGGCATTTACGGCAACAGCAATTCGTGGATCGGCGATTCGCTGAATTCGTTTGTCGGGCTCAACTTCGGTGCAACTCCGTTGCCCTTGGGCCGCGTCGCCTGGGGGCGTGACAGCACCGGCACTTACTTCGACCGCACGGCTGGTGTTTACTCCCTGGCGTACACGCTGGTTCCCAATCCCGGGACCGCACTGCCTGTCACGAACGACCCACTGACCGGTTGGGCGGCCATCGGCGACACCACCTACCATTACAATGGTGCCGCAGGCTCTCTCATCTCGATGAGCACCCGTCACGAATGGAGCTTCCCGCAGGTCCTTGCCACCGGCGTCCGCCTTGTCGCGCCGGGCAACAGTTTCGCGGATGGTGCGGACATCGAGGAACTCGAGGCCTACGCATTCCAGGCTGCGCCACTCACTCTCACGGGCACCGGCGGAACGATGCACGCGAATAATATCGCTCTCTCCAGCATCGCATTTGGAAAAGACGAGATCTTCGGCGGCACGCTGCCCATTCACAAGATCCCAAACATCCGCGACGGGATCTACGGCAACAGCAATTCGTGGATCGGCGACAGCGAATCGTCCTTCGTTGGCCTGGACTTCGGCGGTAGCTTCACCATCGATAGCTTTGCTTTTGGCCGCGACAATACCGGGACGTATGGCGATCGCTCCCGCGGCACGTACCTCCTGCAATACACCACCCAGCCATCCCCCGGCGCAGGTACACCCGACAATCAATGGACCACGGTCGGCGCAGTTTACAACCAGGCCGACGGGCCCTCTGCGCTCCGTCACGAATATTCATTCGCGCCTGTGACTGCGACCGGCGTGCGACTCATCGTGAATGGCAGCGGCGTCGGCACCGGCGGAGACATCGACGAGCTGGAAGTTTACAAGGCGGTGCCGGAGCCTGCCACAGCCGCGCTTCTCCTGGCGGGAGGCGCGGTCGCACTGCGGCGGCGGCGGAAGTAGCCGCTGCTGACATTCGATGGGGCTCCTGGCGCAGTGGGCCTCCTGGCTTGCGAATTCTGCAGACTATATGCGCACGATGGAACCGGATTGGACGCGCGGCGCTTCGACTTCCAGCGTCGCGAAAACGCTTAGTTTCCCTTGGCCGGCTGTTTTTTAAGCGTGAAAAGAAATTCGCCGAGCGCGGCTGTGGCCGGATCATCGGTCAGTCCGAGATTGTCGTTGAGCTTGCTGTGATTGGTCTCCATTGCACCGAAGATCCTGCTCGCAATGCCCGCGCTCTTGAGCACCGCGCCGAACCGCTGCGCCTGGATGCTCGTATCAGGATGATCGGCTACATGCAGAATGAGAAATGGCGGAATGCCTTTGCCGGCCGTGACGTGAGTCACCGGCGAGAAGGCCTTGTGATTCTCCGGTGTGAGCCCGAATTTCTGGCGGTGCCCGTTCGTCGGGGGCGGGAATCCATGCACTCGCAGCCGTGTCTCCGCAGTCTCGATCATCGCGGGAATATCATACGTATCGCCATCCACCGGCACGCAGCCCATGAGCACCTCGAAGGACGCGCCAACTTCCTTCAAGTAGCGCTCATCGGTGCACAGCAGCGCCGCGAGTTGCGCCCCGGCGGAATGCCCGCCAACGAGGACGCGCTTGGGATTGCCGCCGTGTTCCCCGATGTGCTTCTGCACCCACCCGAATGAAAGCGCTACATCACGAGTCAGCACACCCATGTCCACATCCGGCAGGAGCCGGTAATTGGTGGATACAAAAACGTATCCCTGGTCCATGAACCACTTCGGCTTGAGATTTACATCGCTCTTGTCTCCCGCCTGCCATCCCCCGCCATGGATCCAGAACACAACCGGCAGATCCCTGGCATTCGGCGGTGCGTAAATGTCGAGCACCTGTCGCTCTTTGCCGTTTTCGACGTACGGGATGTTGCTTTTCGTGGGCGCAGTGGGAGAAGCCGGCGTCTCGGAGTGCGCCAAACCGGCGGCGGCGATGAGAAGTAAGGTGACGAGCTTCATGGTGCACCTTTCCTAAACTATTTTCGAGCGGCTGGCCAGCCATGCGCGCTTCATGCACACGCCCCACACGTGTACGCCTTTGCGGACTTCGGCGCAGGGACATGTCGTTTAATCCATTTCCACGTTTACCGTTTTCAAATCCCCGCCTGCTGCTAGGGTGGGGCTGACATGAAACTCACGCTCGCTCTGCTCGCCTGCTTCACGCTTCCGCTCGTTGCCCAGGATGAGGAAAAAGAGAAACCAGCCGACAAGGATTCCCCTTACGAGCAGATCAAGCAGCTCGCCCGCGCGATGCAGATGATCCGGCAGGATTACGTGGACGACAAAAAGACCAGCTACGAACAGCTCACCCGTGCCGCTTTGCGCGGGATGCTCGACAGCCTCGACCCGCATTCGCAATTCATGGAACCCGCGAACTTTACGGACATGAAGGAGGACACCGAGAGCCGGTTCGGCGGCCTCGGCATCCACATGACCGAGCGCAACGGGGACCTCATCATCGTTTCGCCGATGGAGGATTCGCCAGCGTTCCGCGCGGGACTGCTGCCGGGAGACCAGCTCATCAAGATCAACGGGCAGAGCTGCGAACGGCTCAAATTGCGAGACCTCGAGGACAAGCTCAAGGGCCAGCCGGGAACGAAAGTCACGCTCACGATCGTGCGGCCCGCGAACAAGGAGATCAAAGATTTCGAACTGACCCGGGAGACGATCAAGGTCTGGAGCGTGAAGGACGCGAAGATGCTCCCGCAGGAAATGACGGGCGACGCGAAAATCGGCTACGCGCGGATCACCCAATTCAACGCACCGACCGCCGAGGAACTCGCGAAGAAGCTCGACGATCTCGAAAAAGCGGGGATGCAGGCATTCGTGCTCGATCTGCGATTCAATCCGGGCGGCCTCATCAATTCCGCGGTGGACGTCGCCGGGATGTTCCTCCCGCAGGGAACGACCGTCGCAACCACGGACGGGCGTGTGCCCTCGCAGGATCGAAAGTACTCCGCAACCGCCTCGCTGCGGCGCAGGAATAATTATCCCCTTGCGGTTCTCATCAATTACGCGAGTGCGAGTGGCAGCGAACTTGCCGCCGGGGCGCTGAAAGATTTGAACCGTGCCATCATTGTCGGCGAGACGAGTTTCGGCAAAGGGAGTGTGCAAAGCATCATGCCTCTGCCGGATGGTTCGGCGCTGCGGCTTACCACGGCAAAATATTATACTCCGAGCCACAATCCGATTCACGAACACGGCATCACGCCCACCATCCGGGCGACGATGACAAACGATCAAGAGCGCCAGCTCATGATTTCGCGGCGCGATGACCTCACCGAGGAGCAGCGGAAAAAGGACCTCGCCGGTTTCCGCGACACCCAACTGGATCGGGCGGTGGATGCACTGAAAGGCGTGCTCGTTTATCAGCAGCGCGCAGGAAATTAGTTCAATCAATCGGCAGCCGCTGCGACGTGCAGGCCGCGAGGTGGATTTTCATCGAGTCGGTAGATTCCAAAACAAGCTGAGAAAGGAATCGCGCCTTGTGCTGGCCGAGCTTCTTCGGCGGGAGATTCTCACGACACTTTACGCTTGACGAAATCCCATCAATAGGCCATAAGAAGAAGCTGTGAACATTTCAACCCCTCCCCCGCCAATTTGCTCCAGAAGCACCCCTGAAAACACCGTATCGAGGTGCGACACTCAGAAACTCGCCGAAATCGTCGCTACACCCGGCGATCAGCAATTCGCCGCGAACACGACCAATGTTAACCGATTAAAGATGAGCTCGTTATGAACCAAAATGCACGAAAATGCACAATTTCGCGTACCAATAACCCTAATCTCAACCTTTAATTCATAAATCTTTCATTCCCTGTGAATTATATCATCCGTAAAAAGCAGTGCCGCCAGCGATTCGCCGCGGGCACTTTCGCTGAGGTCTCGAATAGTCGTAAATCCTTGAGCACCATAGCCCTTTCGTCCTTCAGCCTCCGGTCGCCGTGCAACGTCCATTTGCCGCGGGGGCTATATCCTGCTCTACATGCGCCTCTATGTGCGGAATAGTCGGTTACATCGGAAAAAATGACGCTGTGCCTGTGCTGCTGGACGGGCTCCGGAGGCTCGAATATCGCGGTTACGACTCGGCTGGCGTAGCTACTCTCGATGGCGACAGGATTTCGTCTCGGAAAAAAACCGGGCGAATTGCAAACCTCGCCGAATTACTGGCGCGATCGCCGGCGCCGGGAAACCTCGGCATCTCGCACACCCGCTGGGCTACTCATGGCGGCGTGACGGATGAAAATGCGCATCCCCACCACGACAAGAGTGGCCGGCTTTGGCTTTGCCACAATGGCGTCATCGAGAACTACGCGTCCTTGCGTGAGGACCTGATGCGCGAGGGCCACACCTTCGAGGGACAGACGGATACCGAGGTGCTCGCGCATCTTATTGGACGCGAGTACGACGCGCTGCGCTCCGCGGGCACGCATGCGGAGCGGCCGGACCTTGATGAAACTGGAGGCGCGGAGCCCTCGAATATCGACGGCGCGGAAAGCACGGGTGATCCGGCCGCGGATGGCGCGGAGACCGCAAAGCGCAGCCCGAAATCGGCGCGGAGCGCGAAGGCGAGTTCAGCGAAATCGGCGTCATCGGCGGTGAAGATTTCCGCCGCTTCCGCATTGAACGCACCTGCTCCGGCCGATGGCATCGCGATGCTGGTGGATGCGCTGCGGCGCGCGTTGCGGCAGGTGGTCGGTACCTACGGAATCGTGCTCATGCACGCGGATGTGCCCGATTTCATCGTGGGTGCGCGGCGTGGCTCTCCCCTCGTGCTTGGCGTCGGGAAGGGCGAGAATTTTTTTGCGAGCGACGTGAGCGCGATCGTCGCGCATACCCGCGAGGCGGTTTACTTGAAGGACTTCGACATCGCGGTGCTGGGGCGCGACGGGTTCGAGATTACTTCGCTGCTCGGCGGCGCGAGCGGATTCGAGGTCACAAAGGTGGAATTCACGGCGGAAGACGTGAGCCGCGGGGATTTTCCCCACTACATGCTCAAGGAGATTCACGAGCAGCCGGAGACGCTGCGCGACGCAATGCGAGGCCGGCTTTCGCGCGAGGAGGCGACGGCGAAACTCGGCGGCCTGAACATGAGCGCCGCGGAATTGCGCACGGTGGACCGCATCATCCTGGTGGGCTGCGGTACGGCGGCGCATGCGGCGATGTGCGGGGAATACATCATCGAGGCGCTGGCGCACGTGCCGGTGGAAGTCGAGTTTGCGAGCGAGTTTCGCTACCGCCAGCTCCCTCTCCCGAAGGACACGCTCGTCTTCTGCATCTCGCAGAGCGGAGAAACCGCCGACTCGCTTGCGGCATTGCGCGAGGCAAAGCGGAAGGGGTTGCGCGCACTGGGCATCTGCAACAACGTCGCAAGCACCATCGCGCGGGAAAGCGACGGCGGCGTGTACATGCACGCAGGGCCGGAGATTGGCGTCGCGGCGACGAAATCCTTCACGTCGCAGGTGACCATCCTCACGCTGATCGCGCTGATGCTGGGACGCATGCGCCACCTCAGCACGACGGAGGGGTTGCGCATCATCGAGGAGTTGGAAGCGCTACCCGGGAAGGTCTCCCAAATCTTGAAGCAGAGCGAACACATTCGCCGCATTGCGGAAAAGTATGCGGATTCCACGGCGATGATGTTCCTCGGCCGGCAATTCAATTATCCCGTGGCACTCGAGGGCGCGTTGAAGATGAAGGAGATCAGCTACATCCACGCGAGCGGTCATCCGAGCGCTGAACTGAAACACGGCATCATCGCGCTGATTACGCCGGAGTTGCCGACTGTCGTCATCGCGCCGGAGGACACCGTATTCGAGAAAAACGTGAGCAACATCGAGGAGGTGCGCGCGCGAAAAGGGCCGATCATCGCCATCGGCACCGAGGGCCACGAGGCGAAGCTCCGCGCGGTCGCCGACGACGTAATCACGATTCCGCCCTGTGCGGACTATGTATCACCGATCCTGGCCGCGATCCCGCTGCAACTGCTCGCTTATCACACTGCGGTGAAACTCGGCTGCGACGTGGACAAGCCGCGAAACCTCGCGAAAAGCGTGACCGTCGAGTGATTCCCGGATGAATCATCCCAATTCCAGAGCATCTTTTACCCTATGTGGACACAAAACGGCTATATATCGATCCGTGATCGCCGCTCCCCGTTTTCGCAGTGGCAGGACTCCGGAAGCCAGGAATCGCGCCCCTGTGGCGTGCCAGAGAATCGTGGAATCCGCCTCGACGACGGAGAGTGAGCCGCAGAGCCTGCCCCCCATGAAACTCGATGCACATCAACATTTTTGGCGGCGTGATCCGGTGCAGTACGGCTGGATTCCAGCAGGGTCGGCGCTGGATCGCGACTGGCTCCCCACGGACCTGGCGAAGCTGCAAGCGCCGCTGAAATTCGATGGCTCGATTGCGGTTCAGGCGCGGCAAACCGTTTCGGAGAGTGACTGGCTGCTCGGCCTCGCCGATGCGGATGCGCGGGTGAAGGGAGTGGTGGGCTGGGTCGATTTGAGAAGTCCGCACGTGTCGGATGACTTGATGCGGCTCGCGAGGCATCCACGTTTCGTGGGCGTGCGCCACGTCGTGCAGGATGAACCAAACGAGCGCTTCTTGCTCGGCGGCGATTTTGTCAGGGGAATCGGCGAGTTGCGCCAGTTCGGGCTGACGTACGATCTATTGATTTTCCCGAAGCAGTTGCCCGCGGCCATCGAACTCGTCGCGAAATTTCCCGAGCAGCCATTCGTGCTCGATCACATCGCAAAGCCGCTCATCAAAGCCGGGACGATGTCACCTTGGCGCGAGCAGATCCGGGAACTCGCGAAGTCGCAGCGCGTGATGTGCAAGGTGAGCGGCATGGTGACCGAGGCGGATCGTTCGGCGTGGAAACCGGACGACCTGCGCCCGTACCTAGATGTGGTGTTCGAGGCATTCGGAGCGGATCGGCTCATGTGGGGAAGCGACTGGCCCGTGTGCCTGCTGGCGGGAAGCTACGAGAAAGTCTTCGGCGTGGTCGATGAATACACCCGCGCACTCACGCCCGCCCAGCGAGAGTCGCTATTCGGCGGAAATTGCGCGAAGTTTTACCTCAAAAAATCTCCATGAACATCAGGGCGCGCTGGAGCAGATCAAATCATGCTGCTGCGACGCCCGTTTCGTCCATTAGGTCCATACCGTCCACGCGCGCGACAAAAACCCGCACCGGATCGACTGCATGCCGCGCGAAGCCGGCTCAGAGAATAGCGAAGCCAGGACGGGAGGCAAATGCCTCTCGCCTATTCTGCGTCCGCCATCGTGGCGCTGATCACCTCTTCGGCACTGGTCATGCCGGAGAGCACTTTGCGAATGCCGTCTTCCCGCAAGGTGCGCATGCCCATTTCCCGCGCTCTCTTGCGCAATTCGACCGTGGTGGCCTTGTTGTTGACCATGTGTCGCACCTCGTCATCGACGATAAAGATCTCGAAGATGCCGGCGCGGCCCTTGTAGCCGATGTGCTTGCACTTGTCGCAGCCGACACCCTTCATCACGGAGGCTTCGGAGAGCTGTCCGCGGTCGATGCCCAGGCCACGCACCTCGCTGTCGAGGAGTTCGTATTCGTGTTTGCAGTTCGGGCAGATTTTCCGGACGAGGCGCTGGGCCATCATCGCGCGAACCGCCGAGCTCACGAGGAACGGCTGCACACCAATATCCACGAGACGTGCGACTGCGCTTGGGGCGTCGTTCGTATGGAGCGTGGAAAACACAAGGTGGCCTGTAAGCGAGGCGTTGATGGCGATATTCGCGGTCTCAGGATCACGAATCTCACCAATCATGATGATATTCGGCGCCTGGCGGAGCATCGAACGCAACGCAGCAGGAAACGACATGCCGACCTCCGCGTTTACCTGCACCTGATTGATGCCAGACATTTGGTATTCGACGGGATCTTCCACCGTGATGAGCTTTTTGTCCGGCTTGTTGATGTAGTTGAGGCAGGCGTAGAGAGTGGTGGTCTTGCCAGAGCCGGTTGGGCCGGTGACGAGGAAGATTCCATCGGGCAAGGTGATGAGCTTCTCCATGACCTCCTGATCATCGCTGAGGAAGCCAAGCTGCGGCAGGCCGAGCGAAAGACTCGACTTGTCGAGAATACGCATGACGATCGATTCGCCGTGAGTGGTGGGGACGGTCGAAACACGAAGGTCGAGTTGCTTTTTGCCAAGCCTCACCTGGATGCGCCCGTCCTGAGGCAGGCGCTTTTCGGCGATGGACATGGTGCCCGTCATGATCTTCAGACGCGAGATGACCGCAGTCTGGAGTTTCTTCGGCGGGTGTTGCATTTCGACGAGAACGCCATCGATGCGAAAGCGGATGCGCAGGCTCTTTTCGAGCGGCTCCACATGGATGTCGGAAGCGCGCATGTTGTAAGCCTCCACGAGCATCATGGTCACCAGCTTGATGATCGGCGCGTCGCCCGATTCTGCCTCTCCCGTCACCGTCATTCCTCCGTCGCCGATGATCAGATCGCCGGCCAGGCCTTCCATCGACGCCGCCGCGTCCTCCGCGGTGCCGTAATACTTCATCAGTGCGGTCTTCAGCGAATCCTTCGTGGTGCAAACAAACTCGACCTCCCGCTGGAGGACGGCCTGTACGGAGTCGAGCGTGTCGAAATTCAACGGGTCATCGACCGCGACCACGACACCGCCGAGGTCGTTCGTACCGACGGGTACGACTCGATAGCGCCGCGCGGATTCCGCGGGAATGAGTTGGATCACTTCCTCCGGGATGTGGAGATCGTCGAGGAGCGTAAAGTCCATCGCAGCGTTCGATGCGATGGCACGGGCGATGTCCGCCTGCGTGAGCACGCCCTGCTCGACAAGCATGTCCATGGGACTCTTGCCCTTCGCCTTGGCGGCGGCGGAGCGGGCGATGTCGATCTGTTCGCCCGTTGCGAGCGCGGTTTCTTCGAGGATTTGGAGGATGTAGTCGTCGTTGGCAGCCACAGGAATTGGTCGATGATTGGTGGAGACCCCAGATGCTTCCAGCATTCGCAAACGCCAATCAACCACTCATTTCGTGAATTCAGCGTTTTGGAAGGATTTTGCGCCGGAGGGTTACCGTCGAAAAAGATTGCCACGACCCGCTCAGGCAGCGGGCCCCGGCGATTTGGGCCCGGCGCTGCGACTCGCGGCACTCACAAGCCGGCGGATCAAATCGCCCCACGTCAGGACACCAAGCGGCTGGCTGCCCGGGCCGCGAACTGCGGCAATCGTACTGCGTGCCGCACGCAATTTGCGAAGCACGTTGTACGCGGGCTCATTCGGAGCCACCGAGACGATGCGTCGCTGATAAACGCCCACATTCACGTCCCGCCGGCCCTCGAGCAGTACTTCGAATGCGCTCACCACGCCGGTGACTGCGCCGTGGTCGTCGGAAACCAGCCAGCGATCGTGTTGCACGCGCGCGTTTTTTTCCAGCAACTCGCTCACGGGCGCTTCGGAACGCAGGATGCGTCCAGGATCGAGCGGTGTCATCACGTCGCGCGCCGTGACGCCGCGAAAATCCACAACGTTCGAGATCATTTCGCTCTCGGCCTTTGTAAGGGTGCCTGCTTTTTCGCCCTCGGCGGCGAAGTGCTTAAAGTCCTCGCGGCCGAGGTAAAGCCGCTGCTGCATCACGGGCTTCCCACGGAAAAGCACCCGCTGCACGAGACCGCCAACAAGGTGCAGCGGCGACAGGAGCATGTCCGCAAAACGCAATGGGGTGGAAAGGGCGGCGAGGGCGCGATACGGAAAACGGCGGAAAAGCGATTTTGGGAACAGCTCGAGGGCGAGCAGATATACGGGGAGATAGATGGCGAGCGCAACGAGGTAACCACGCGGTCCGAGCCACGCGACGAACCGGTCGGCAACCAGGACAAGCGCAAAAATGTTGGCCAGGTTTGTCACCATCAAGACGGTGATCAGGAGGCGCTCGGGATGAGCAAGGAGCCTGTCGAGTACGAGGGCAGCGGGGTCGCGCTGGCGAACATGGTGAGCGAGGCGAACGCGATTGACGGAAAGGGTGCCGGCCTCGACGCCGCTAAAAACAAATGACACGGCGAAGCAAATCAAGATGGCGAGCCAGATCATTCCGCCACCTCCTCCTCCGGCAGGCGTTCGAGCAGCACTTCCTCGACCCGCTTGCGCGACACTCGGCGGGCCGTGGCGCGAATCGCACCGACGCGGACCTGCTGCCCGGCTTTCGGAAGTTGTCCGAGCTGGTTGAAAATCAGACCTCCAATTGTGTCGATCCCCTCCCCTTCCAGCGGAACCCCAAGCTCCTCCGCGATGTCGTCGAGCCGCGCGTTGCCATTCGCCAGCAATCGCCCGTCGCCAATATTGTCGAGGTAGAGCTTTGCGTCCGCCTGCGGCACGGCGTCACTGATGATTTCCTCGACGAGGTCCGCCAGGGTGACGATGCCCTCGACACCGCCATGCTCATCGACGACGATTGCGAGGCCCTGCGTGTGGGAGAGGAAGTTCTTCAGCAACGTAATCGCTTTCATCGTTTCCGGCACGTAGGAAGCCAGATCGAGGCGCTCAGTGTAGTGCTCGGACGGATCGCGCAGAAAGGACCCGACATCGAGCACACCTTCGATGTCGTCCGGAGTTTCGCCATAAACGATCACCCGCCGAAAGCGGCGCTGACGAAGCCGCGCGATGGCATCTTCATTCGAAAGATCATCCGGCAGCGCAAACATCTCGACGCGTGGCGTCATGCAGTCCTTCGCGGTCTTGTCGCCGAGCTTGATGATCTCGGAGATCATCTCACTCTCTGTTTCGTGGAGAGCGCCGGATTCCTCGCTGAGTTCCACGAGAGTTTCGAGTTCTTCTTCGGAGAGGTGTCGTTGCACCTTCAGGTTGGCTGGAAGAAGCGCATCGGTAATCCATTCGCCCGCGCGCTGGAGGATGCTGGCGACGGGATCGAGCACCGGCATGAGCATGCGGAAAACCGGGGCGCCGAGTCGGGCAACCGAGAGAGGAAAACTCAGCGCGACGAGCTTTGGCACGAGGTCGCAAACAAAAACGATGAGCGCAAAAACGATCAAACCGGAGGCCCAGAATGGCACGGATATCACCCGCTGCGATTCGAGGAGTGCGATGCAGCCCAGCATGAGTGGAGCGTTGACCAGGGCATCCGCGAGCAGAATCACACTGAGCAGCCGCCTGGGATTTCCCAACAGGCGCCCAAGCGCGTCGGCAGAGGCCGCGCGCCGCGACTTGAGCGATTCGAGCTGCGCAGGAGTAAACGAAAAAAGCGCCGTCTCGACCGCCGAAATGAACGCGGAGCCGATGCCGAGAAACACGAGCCCCGCCACTGCAAACGGAAACGACAGGGGGCCTACCATAGTCCCGCGAGCTCCCGAATTTGGAATGAATTGCGCGGCCGCTTGTCTTGCACAGGGCGGCAAAGGATAGTTCGCGCGGGTTTTCCCGCGATGAAAAAAAACGAACGAATCGAAACCTTCGTAGCCGGCCTCGGTGGAAGCACCAGCGGGCTGCACTCCTGCTATGTCGGCTGGTTCAAATGCTTCAACGAGGGCGACTACTACGAGGCTCACGATGTCCTCGAGCATTTGTGGCTGCGGACGCGCGGCCCCGACTCACTTTTTTTCAAGGGCCTCATCCAACTCGCTGGCGCCTTCGTCCACCTGAAGAAGCAACACGCCCGCCCCACCCATCCGAAGGACGGCGCGCGGCTTCGCCCTGCCTGGCGGCTCTTCGCGCTCGCTCTGAAAAACCTCGCGCCCTATGGCCCCAAGCATCTCGAGCTGGATGTAAGGTCCGTCTGCGCACTGTGCGAAGATTACTTGCTGACACTCGAAGCCGGTGCGTTTTCGCGCAATCCGTGGCGGCCTGAGTCGCGGCCACGTATCGCACTGGCATTTCCAAACCATGATTGAGGGTCCCGGCGCGTCCACGCACGACGTCATTATCATCGGCGGAGGTGGCGCGGGGCTGCTCTGCGCTTCCGTCGCCGCACGCCGGGGACGCCGCGTGGCGGTGCTGGAGCGCAGTGACCGCGTCGGACGAAAGATCGAGATTAGCGGCGGGGGGCGCTGCAATTTCACAAACACCGGCGCCACGGCGGAGAACTACCTTGGCGAACGACCCGAATTCTGCAAATCGGCGCTCGCCCGCTACACGCCGTGGGATTTCATCGCTCTCGTCGAGAAATACGGCATCGCATGGCACGAGAAAAAGCTCGGGCAACAGTTCTGCAACGGCAGTTCGCGCGAGATCATCACCATGCTCCTCGCCGAGTGTGCGGAAACCGGCGCGGAGGTCCATTGTGGCGTTCGTGTCGCGCGCATCGAAAAGACCGTTTGCTTCAAACTCGAAACCTCACGCGGCGCGATGACGTGCGATTCGCTCGTGATCGCAACAGGCGGCCTGTCCTTTCCAAAACTCGGTGCAACCGATTTCGGTCATCGGCTCGCAAGGCAATTCGGCCATCGCGTCACGGAACTGCGTCCCGCTCTCGTGCCGCTGACATTTCCGCGCGACGATGCGTCGCTTGGTGCACTCAGCGGCCTGTCGCTGCCTGTCGCGGCACATTGCGACGGCGCGACCTTTGAAGAGGCGATGCTCTTCACCCATCGAGGGGTGAGCGGCCCCGCAGTCCTGCAAATATCAAGTTACTGGCGGGAAGGGCGGTCGGTTACATTCGATTTGCTCCCGGAAAGCGCCGGCGTGGAAGCAGTGCTCGAGGCTCGCGCAACCGGACGCGAGCTCGCGTCCGTGCTCGCCGAGCGGATGCCGCGACGATTCGCGGACGCCTGGTGTGCGCGCCACGCCCACGCAAAGCCGCTCGTCCATTATAAGCAGCGCGAGTTCGACGAGACGCTGCGGCTTCTGCGCGCGTGGCCGATGTTCCCCGCCGGCACCGAAGGCTACGCGAAAGCCGAGGTGACTCTCGGCGGAGTGGACACCACGGAACTCTCGTCAAAAACGATGGAATCACGCCGGGTGCCGGGACTATATTTTATCGGTGAAGTCGTGGATGTGACAGGCTGGCTGGGCGGCTACAATTTTCAATGGGCATGGTCGAGCGGGCACGCTGCCGGCCAAGCGGTGTAGCCGAACAAGACCCGGCAAATGCGTCGCCGGCTCCTACGGCCTGGTAAACGAAGTCGCTGGCTGAAGCCGCGCCGGTTTGAGCTTGCCGGACTGTAGCGGGACAATCGCCGGTGCCCGTGGTGGCGGGGTGGGAGTCGCCGTCGCTATCGGAGCAGGCGGCGGAGTCGGATTCTGAACAGGAGGACGCGGCGCCACGGTGGCCGCGGGCGGGCGCTTGGAAGGATCAAGCGCTTCAGCTTCGCGCTTAATTCTCGCGCGCCATTCACTTTCAATAACCGGCGACTCCCCGCTCCACCCGCGATCCACGTCCTTGACGAGCAGCTTTTCGCGAATGGCCTTGGGCTTTTCGACAGGCGGGCCCTTGTCCAGTTTTGGAGCAAAGAGTACGAATGCACCAGCGTCGATGACCTCCGGTGTGGCTCTGGAGGAAGGGTGATTGACGAGCGTAAGATTCAACTTGGGCAACGGCTGCGACTCAAACTCCTGCCGTATCGAACGGAGCTCGGACGCCAGGATCGAAGGATCGGGCCCGCCGCAATAAATTGCGCCATTCCGATAAGAGATGTTGGTGACGTTCCGCGAAGCGCGGAGAACGTTCATGGATTCATCGGCAGCGAGGTACTTCCCAAAATAAGTCTGCGAGTCGAAATCCGAGACGAAGATGAAAGTGTAATTCGCAGGTCCAATGTCGAATTCGCCATCGACGGTCGCGCCGTATGCCCGCGCTCCCGGCGCCTCCGGTGGCAGAGGAGCCCAACCGACATATTGGGCACCCCGGCTGCGCCATGCGACCCATGCAGGCGACCATTCGTGCCCGGGCACCCAAAGCCATCCTTGCTCAGGCAGCCGTGTCCATCTTCCGAAATGATAAACGGCCCATCCGAACGGCTCGTGGCTTTGCCAGGTCCAGCCGTAGTCAGTCGGCTGCCAGCGGCCATTGAGATACGGGCGCCAGCTCTTTTCTGCGCCGGAATAGGGGCGCCAGACGAAGCCGTAACGGTCCGTCTCCAGCCAATCACCATACGGCGCGAGGGCTTCGTAGAAAACCTGCACAGTACGCTGGGCAGCAGCCTCTGCCTCCGCCCGCTTGGCCGCAGATTCCCTGGCATTGGCTTCGGCTCTCGCACGTTCCGCCGCGAGGCGCTCCGCCTCGGCCTGCGCCTTGAGGATTTCGAGGTTTCTGCGTTCTGCCGCGGACTTCGCGGCCGCCATCTCGAGAGCTGCCTTCTGTTCGGCTGCTCGCGTGACGGCTTCACGCTGTTCAGCCTTCTCCGCGTCTGTCATGGCCGCTGCCTTGGCGGCTGCCACCCTCGCTTTTTCCGCATCGAGCGCCTGCCTCTGAGCCGAGAGTTTTTCGCGCTCGGCTTGCATCCGCTTTGCATCGGCCGCCAGTCGCGCCGCCTCAGCCGCTGCGGCATCCTTTTGTGCGGCGAGTTCCCTTTCAGCGATGCGCGCCTTTTCCTCCGCCAGTGCAGTGCGCTCGGCCTCCAATTTTCGTCTTTCGGCCGCGAGCGGGTCGGCATGCGGTTTGTCGCATCCGAAACAAAAAACTGCGACGGCGGCAAAGGTAAGCGACCGGATTTTCACTCGCGCATCGTTGTTGAGATTCATGACAGGCACAAGCGGCTGAAGCAGAATGTGAACTCATGGTAACTCGAAAGTCACATCGGTCCCGGATGTGAACTTGTGGTAACGCGAAAGTCACAATATGACGTCAACTCGCCCTAGACACGGTCAATTTGAGCGCGTAGTTAGCGTAACTTTTTTATCCGAACAGCTCGAATCCGATTGTGCAACTCCGTTTCTCTCTCACGCCACTCCTCACCAGCATCATCGCTCTCTCCGCTGTTAACGTCCGCGCCGCCACTTTTACATGGGGAAACACCTCCGGGGGTTGGAGCACGGGGGCGGCTTGGCAGGGGGGTGCTTCGCCGACCGGGTTAAATCCGACGGATATATTGATTTTCGGAGGTGATGTTGGAAATACGGGCCTTCCAACAACTTACATCTCGACAAACAATATCGCCGCGTCGCCGTTTCAATTGAATGAGCTACGTTTTACGGCCACGGATGTCTCCCCAGCCACATCGGGGCTGTCTCATTTGATCGGCGGCAGCGTAATTCGATTCTCTGGAAGCACTCCCGCGATCAATCATAATGGCACTGCAAACATCATCGTTGATACGCCCATCCAACTGGTCAATGGCTTGACGATTGGTGGTACGGGCACGGGACGCGTCACCGCCAACAATGCGATTTCGGGCTACGGAAACATCACCAAAGTCGGCGCGACAGAGTTTCGGTTCGGCACAGTGGGCCCCGGGGCGGCGAACAATCCATCCCAAAACACGTGGATGGGAAAGCTGATCATGCAGGAAGGCAGCATCCGCTTCAATAACAACGCCCAAGCCGGTGCAACGGCGCTCCGCGCAAATCCCATCGAGTTTACTGGCAACGCCATCCTCAGCATGAAGCGCGACGCTGGTGACCAGGGAACCTTCGAGTCTTCGCTGCGCATCGGGACACTGAGTGGAAACACCGGCAACGTGATCACGACCCTCGAAGGGCAGAATACGAACAACTTCGACATCGTTATCACCGCTCTCACCGATGGCACTTTCGGTGGAAGCATCACGATTCCCGGGCCGACCGGTCTTGGCGACGATGCAGGCAAGTTCATCCTCCGGGGTCCCGGTAAGCAGACACTGACGGGCTCGGTAAATGTGTTCAAGGACACAGTCGTCGGGAGCGGGGCCACGCTCGTTCTCGCGAATAACGCCACGTTCGGATTTCAATCCCAAGGTGGTATCACGATGGCTGGTGGTACAATCATTCTCGATAATACCGCCAGCAACATCAACGGGCCCGGACGGCTTCGCGATGGCACCGCAAGCTCTTCCACTTTGGAGACCATCGGGGGCGGAACGCTGCGGATGATTGGAAATGTCTTTGGCACAACCGAACTGACCGGACGTCTTCAACTCGGAGCTCTCAATACCGTTGGACCCACCCCTGAGACGCGTCCCCGTTCCGGCCAGCTTAATATTGAACTCGTCCACACTGCCGGGGCGAATGGGCCCACCGAGTTGAAGTTTCAGTCTTACGTTCGCGACACAACCACCGCGACTGCACCACAACTCTCGACGGTGGATTTTTCCGCCACCAGCCCCGCTGGCAGCGTCGTGGCACTCGGGGGTGCCGGAAATAATCCGCGTGTCCTCTTCACAAGTGCAGAATTTCTCGCTCCTCCAACCATCAACGGCCTTCTCTCAACGACCACGGCGGGAAACGCCAACCCCTCGATTGGCTGGGCTACGGTGAAGACACCCTCGGCGGGTGGCGCGGACAACACCAGTTTTGCGAGCTATGGCGCAAACGGCGTCGTTGCAGTCGCGACCACGAATTGGGCGACGAATCTGCCCAATTCGGCGAACGCACTCATCACAGGCAACGCGATTGTCCCGGCGCAAAACTACATCGTCAATTCCATCAAGATGGCGCCCACGGCTGCCGGCCAGGCACTGACGCTTACTGGCACAGGCGCGCCAAATGGACACTTGGTGTCCACTGCATTTCTACTCGCGGGCGCCATCGATTTCGCCATCAGTGCCACGGGCGATGCCGGCATCGCGGGCAATAGCCCGCGTTTCTTTCATGTCCCCGAGGCGAACCTCACCCTGAATGCGCGCCTCAATGTAACGCAACTTCCCGTCGTGAAATCGGGTGCTGGAACATTGATCCTCACCAACCCCGCGAACAACGGCCTCATCAACGACACGGCGATCCTCGCGATCAATGGGGGGGCAGTTCGCGCGACACCCGGCACCAGCCTGCCTGCCGCCGAACTTCGCTTCCGTGGCGGGCAACTCGAAATTGTCGGTGGCGGAACCTTCACCCGTTCGCTCGGTTTCGGTGCGTTCACCGTGAACTGGTCCGGCGTCCGCCTGGTCGCGAATGTTCCGACTTCCGTGGATGAAGACCGCGGCAATGGAGGCTTCGCGGCGATCGGTGACGACGTCAAAATCGACCTGAATAATGCCGGCGTCGCCGACGTGATTTCCTGGGAGGACATCGGCTTCGTCCGCTCCGGTTACTCGCTCACTTTTGGCTCGCGCTCTGCCACTAATCGCGTCGAATGGAGCGATAACTTGAGCCTCTCGGAAGCAGACCCAAATACCTCCAACTACAATTCTCGTGACATCCGCGTGCTCGATAACCCGGCGAGCACTGGCGATTGGGCGGTGATCTCCGGAAGCATTTCCGGCAAAAAGACCAATGATTTACTCAAGACTGGTCCCGGCAAGCTCGAACTCACCGGCGTCAATATCTATGAGGGCGCAACGATTATCAACGAAGGTTCGATTTTCGTAAATGGCGACAGCTCGACCTCCTTTCTCCATGAAGTGATGACAGGCGGCACGCTCGGCGGAATCGGCAAGGTCGCCGACGTGCGAATCGGGGCGGGCGCCACCCTGTCCCCCGGGTCGGGCGAAGGCCTCACCGGTACCCTTTCGTTAAGCAACCTTTTTTTCACGGACAGCACCTCGAAGCTCCTCCTGGATCTGGCCGGCACTGGGTCTCAGGCTTTCGACCAACTCGACGTCAAGGGAAGTGTGAGCCTGGCGAATGGCGACATCGTCCTCGACCTCGCGGGAGCATACGTCCCGAACCAGGGCGATATCTTTTTCATCATCCTCAATGACGGATCGGACCCCGTGCAGGGCACGTTCCTGGATGGCGTGCTCACGATGGATGGGCAGCAACCGTTCACCATTAGTTACACGGCGAATTCCGCCACTGGCCTGATGACAGGCGGCAACGACGTCGCCGTGCAGTATATTCCCGAGCCGTCCAGTTCGCTGCTGCTCGGGCTGGGGTCGCTCTTCCTTGCGCGCCGCCGCCGGAAATAGCGCGGGCGGTTTGCCGCTTTCCTAGAACGTCGCTTCCCGCGGCAGCTCATGCTTGCCGCCGACAGCCCGGCTCCCCATCTTCCGCGCCCTCATGATTGCCCGTTATACGCTGCCCGAGATGGCGGCCATCTGGACTGACCAGCGCAAATACGAAATCTGGCTCGAGATCGAAACGCTCGCCTGCGAGGCGCAGGCGGAGTTCGGCCACATCCCGAAAGCCGACGCCGAGACGATTCGTGCAAAGGCGAAATTCAACCTCGCGGAGATAGAGGAGATCGAGCGCCGCACCAATCATGATGTCATCGCCTTCCTCGAAAACGTCGCTAGCTACGTCGGCCCGGCTTGTCGCTGGATGCACCAGGGAATGACGAGCAGCGACGTCCTCGACACCACGCTCGCGGTGCAGACAGCACAGGCGAGCGACATCATCCTGCGCGATCTGCGTGAACTGCGGGCGGTGATCGCCCGTCGCGCCCGCGAATATCAGATGACGCCAATGATTGGCCGCAGTCATGGCATCCACGCTGAACCGATCACCTTTGGGCTGAAGCTTGCACTCATGTGGGACGAGTTCGGACGGGCGCTCGAGCGGTTCGAGCAGCTTCAGTCCCGCATTCGTGTCGGCAAGCTTAGCGGCGCCGTCGGCACCCATGCGCACCTGGACCCGCGAGTCGAGGCGCGCGTTTGCGAACGGCTCGGCTTGCGCGCGGCCACCCTCGCCACTCAGGTCGTCCAACGCGACCGCCACGCTGAATTTCACACCGCGCTCGCGCTCATCGCTTCGTCGATCGACCGGTGGGCCATCGAGTTTCGTCATCTCCAAAGAACAGAAGTACTCGAGGTGGAGGAGTATTTCTCCGAAGGACAGAAAGGCAGCAGCGCGATGCCGCACAAGCGCAACCCGATTACTGGCGAAAAGCTCAGCGGCTTGGCGCGAGTCGTGCGAGGAAATGCGGTCGCCGCGCTGGAGAACGTCCCGCTTTGGCACGAACGCGACATCAGCCACAGTTCGGTGGAGCGCATCATTTTTCCGGACTCCTGCATCCTCATCGATTCGATGCTCACTTCGCTCCGCAAGCTCGTGGACCGACTCATCGTGTATCCGGCGAACATGCAGCGGAACCTCGAAATCACAAAGGGCCTCTACCATTCGCAGACGGTCCTGCTGAAACTCACCGAGCGCGGTCTCGAGCGCAAAACCGCCTACGAAGCAGTGCAAAGGGCTGCAATGAAAACGTGGCAGGGCGCGGAGCCCCTTCTTGAAAACCTAAAGGCCGAGCCCGAAATCACCTCGAAAATTCCACCGGCGGAACTCGAGCAACTTTGTTCCCTCGATCATCATTTCCGCTGGGTCGAAGACACATTCCAGCGGCTGGGGATCGCGTAAGCAGGGCAAGCGCTCTATTTGCCAATCGATTCCAGCGATTTTCTCGCGGCACGACGAACGTAGTCGTTGCCGTCGGAAAGGAGTGGCTCGATCTTTTCCCGGACCGGCCGGGCGTCCTTGCCCATGCGCCCGAGCCGCTCGATGGCCCAGGTCTTCGTCTCGGCCACGGGACTGGCGAGCGCGCTTGCGAGGAGATCGAGATCCCGAACGCGCATCTCTCGCAGCGCGTCGAGCGCATGTACGCGATCCACTTCTGTCTTCGTGAGGTCGAGCAACGGCTGAACCAGCGGCGTGAGCTTGTTGCTCTGGCGTTCGGCCATGTCCGTGATGATCGCGGTGGCAGCATGGCGGACGCCGGCATTGTTGTCCGCCAGCGCAGTCGTAAGAATCGGAACGAACGTCTCGATCGGAGTCCGGGCCGCTGCAAAGGCTCGGACGACGGCAGCCCGGATTTCGGCATCCGGATCCTTGGCTGCGGCATCAAGTGTGGCACGCGCGGCGTCTCCACCGGTGGCGATCGCACCAATGATTGAAAGGCGCATGGCCTTGTCCCCCGCTGAATAAAAGCCGGCAAGCTTTGCGGCGATCGTGGGAGAGGTGGCGCCGAGTTTTGCCAGGGCTTCGATGGCGTTGGGACGAAGTGCCGGATCGTCAAGGCGAGCCGCAATCTTCTGTCCGAGCGCGGCATCGCCGACGCTAATCGTGGCGACCGCCTTGAGCGCGGCGGCACGGACCCCGGCATCCGGGTCATCGAGCATTTCGGCAACACGGGCAGCGAGCGGCCGGGCCGGAGTGCCGATTGCACCAGCCGCAGCCACCGCCGCAAGGCGGACGACCGGCGCGCCATCCTTTGTTCCAGCCTCGAGTGCCTCGAGCGCCTGCTGCGGCTTCACGCCAAGTGAAGCTAGAGCGCCCAGCACGGTCGCGCGAACGGCCGGTTCGGGATCGCCCGCAAGTTTCAAGACGGACGGGCGTGCAGACCGGGCGTCTTCGCCAAGTTCGTTGATGCTTCCCAGTGCGGCAAGACGCACACTGGCGGACGATGACGTGAGAGCCTTCTCGAGTTGCGGCAGCGCCGCGATCCCAATCGACACCAGCGTACGAACGGCCCAGTGCCCGCGATCCACCTCGGCCGGCTTGAGCTTTTCCACCTCCATTAAAATCGCGGGAATGGACGGCGGACCGACAGCGGCGACAGCGTCCAGGAACGCAGGGGTGGGCGGCTGTGATTTGAGGGCGCCTTCCAGCAGAGCAGGTACCGCGCTCTTCGCTTCCGAGCCGTAGCGCCCGAGCACCACCGCGGCGCGCACACCAACATTCGGTTCGTTTAAAAGCGCGGTCATCGCAGGTATGGCAGTCTTTCCGGCTGGGCGCACGACGAGCAGCGCGTTCGTGGCAGTTCGTTGAACCGATTCGTCTCCATCCTTGAATGCGGCGATCAGCGGCGGCACGATTTTTTCCTGTTCGATGCCGACTTTTGGCAGCGCCGCAAGTGCGGCTGTGCGCACGGCAGGCTCCTTCTCTCCGGATGCCATTTTCAAGATCAAGTCCCCCGCAGGTGCGGCATCCTTGCCGATGGCGGCCAGGGCCCGCACGCTGCTCTCGCGAGATTTCGGCTCCGATGAATTGAGCGCCGCAATGAGGGGTTGAACGGCGTCTGCGCCGATCAGGCCGAGCGAATCGGCGCATTCACTACGCAAGTCGGAGTCGGAGTGGCCAAGATTCTCGACGAGCCCGGGAACCGCGTCCCTGGCATGCATCGCGCCGAGCGCGCGTGCGGCGCCGATGCGCAGGCCGGTGTCATCCGCCTTGAGTGCCCCGAGAAGCGCCGGCTTCGCCGCATCTCCGATTTGTGCAAGCGCGTACGCGCTCCGGTATGGCACCTGGCCGCCGCCGCGACGTGAAAACCCGCGCGACTTCCGGCTGTCGAGCGCGTCGATGAGGTGTGGCACTGCATCCTTGGCATCCGGACCGATGGCGGCAATGGCGGCAATCGAATTTGACCATACCTGACGGTCATCATCGTCGAGCGCCTTGATCAGCGCCGTGAGGGCGGGTTTCGCTTCGCGACCCAGTTGCGAAAGTTCGTAGCTCGCCGTGCGGCGCGTGTCGCGGTCACCGGTGGCGAGCTGGCCCGCGAGCTTTGGGACATCGGCGGCCACGAGCACTGAGCAAGCCGCCAAATAAAATATCGCGAAACGTTTCATGCCTGTGTTGCCGCCACCATGCCCCTCGACAACGCGGTAACCGCCGGTTCGATGGGCTCAACCGTCATCCGCAAATCCGGCCACTTCATACCGGCGCTACCCTTCCAACCCGCGCAATACGCCGGTGCTGTCGCCGTGCCGCTGGGCCTTCACGCCCGCGGTGTTCAGCATTTTCAGCAGCAGGTTGCACATCGGCGTCTCGCTCGCATATCGGACGTGGCGGCCCGTGAGGAATTCTCCACCGCCGCGCCCCGCGAGGATAAGCGGAAGATTGTCGTGATCGTGGCGGTTACCGTCAGCAAGTGAGCTGCCGTAGAGGATCATCGAATTGTCCAGCACATTGCCGTCGCCTTCCGGCATCGATTTCAGCTTCGCCAGCAAATAAGCGAGCTGCCGGATATGGAAGCGGTTGATGTCGCGGATCTGCCGCAAATTCTCCGGATTGTCCTGGTGATGCGACAATTCGTGATGCCCGCGCGTGATGCCGATATCGTGGTAGCTGCGGTTGCTGCCTTCGTTGGCCAGCATGCACGTCGCCACGCGCGTGGTGTCGGTCTGGAAGGCGAGGGCCATCATGTCCATCATCAGGCGGCTGTGCTGCTCGAACCCATCCGGCATTTCGTCCGGCACATCGTATCCCTCCACAATTCCGGCGGCGCGCGCGGCGGCAACACTTCGCTCCGCGGCAGCCACGCGAAGTTCGATCTCACGGACCGCCGTCAAATATTCGTCGAGCTTCAGCTTGTCCGCACCGCCGACCCTTCCACCGAGCGCATTCGCGTCCTCCAGGACGAAATCGAGGATGCTGCGCTTCTCCTGCGCGCGGCGCGCGGCACCTTCTCCCGCGGCTTTTGGATTGGCCGAGCCGAAGAGTCTCTCAAATACGAGGCGTGGGTTGATCTCCTTCCCACTGGGCGACGTTTCACTACGCCACGAAATATTGTTCGAGTAAGCGCAGGCGTAACCGCTGTCGCACTTGCCCCCCTGCCGCCCTGGCTCGAGACCGAGCTCGAGTGACGGAAACCGCGTCTCTTTTCCCAGCGTCGAAGCGGCGACCTGATCGGCACTGACGCCGAGTCGGATCTGCGAGCCCTCGCTCTTCAGAGGCTGCGCGCCTGTGAGCCAGGTGCCTGCTGCGCGGGCATGGTCGCCGGCTCCATCTCCATTGGCCCGGCCCTTGTCCTGTGCCAGCCCACTAACAACCATCAAGTCGTTCTTGTGGGACTTGAGCGGCTCGAGCGAATACGGCAATTGAAAATCCGCACCTGTTACCGACGGTGTCCACTCCCGCATGTTCACACCATTTGGCACATAGATAAACGCCATCCGCACAGGCGCTTTTGAAGCAGCCGCAAGCGCACGTGGCGCCATCGCCTCCAGCAGCGGCAAAGCCATGGTTACGCCGAGCCCTCGAAGGAACGTGCGACGATTCAGAGGTTCAAATGCGGTCATGTGTGGATGATTAAGGTGCGGGCTTTCCCTTAGGTTTCACATTTTTTTTGTCATTTTCCGGCTGTCCCTTCGGCTTTTTGACGGGCTTGGCCACCGGCTTGTCGATGGGGATGGGCTCCGGGAGCGGCTCAGCATCTGGCAGTCCATCAGGGATTCGCTGCACCTCGATATCCGGCGGGCTGTCCGCAAGCGCGGGATCGGTTTCGGATTTCGGGAGATCACCTCCGCTGCCAACTGCAGGCAGTTTGAAAGGACGTATCGTTAGGGGCTCGGCATCCCCGTTCCCTCCGATGAAAGGACGGGCAAGATCCGGCACCTTCGACACCGTCTTTGGCTGCGGTTGCGCGTCCGTCGGCGGCTCATCCCGTAGGGCGATGCGAGGGACAGAAGTGGCAGGTGAGCTTATCATTGCGGGCGGGGCATCCGGATGCGCGCCTACGATATGCGGACGGGAGTCATGGCGGGTGATCAGCGCGAGTTGCTGGGTGACGATGAGCTCGTACTTTGGCTGCGTGACCGAAATGACCGGCAGAAGGCCGGAAAAGCGGGCCGTCGCTTCCTCCCACCGTTCGGTACGCCGCTCGATTTCGCCGCACATGAGGGCCAGGTTGATGTAGTCCTTTCCCTCGGGCTTCATCTGCTCAAGCGCGCGGATGAAATGACTGCGGGCGAGTAACAGAAATTGCCGGCACCGCGCTTCGCTGGCCTCCGCAGCCCAGGATGCGCGAAGGTACGAAAAACCGACGTGAAAGGGAGGCGCACCCATGATTTCCTGAATGGTCGCAAGGCACGCGTGGGGGTTGTTCTTCGCAGCGAGATTCTTGTAGTCGGCGCTGCTTACGAACGTCCGAAGCCGCCGCAACGCGCTTTCGTCGAGCGTGCTATCGACAAGGGCGCAATGACACACCGGGCACTGTGGAATCGTGGGCGGCTGCACCACGTCGCGGCCGATTTCGCGCGAGTCGAGCCGCAGCGCCTCGGCCCGCCCGGATGACTCGATCCGCTGCTTCCAGTGCTGATGATCAAGTGGACATGTGAACTCGCGCTCGATGGTGGTCGCCGACCTTGCGGTCACGCAGAGCACGAGGATTAGCACATGGAGGAGCTTCATCTGCACGGGACAATGACACCGGCAGGCGGAAAGGTAAAGGTAAGTCGGAATACCCGCGAAAAAATCGCTCAAAATGAGGTGGGGGGAATGTGAATGAAACCAGTCGTTCCAATTTGCCAACCGCGTCCGATTTGGGAGCATTCCGACGAGAAGTCGCTCTCCCCGACTGAGCAGCACCGCCATCGCCACACGCGCGCACCAGCCGTTGCAAAAGCTGACTCTAACTAAAGAAAGGCCGATCGCCGACGCATCCTCGCATCGATCGCTACGACTTGCATGGCTCCAAATTCAAAGCCTTCTCATTCCGTGGCAGGGTCCGGCGAGTCCCCCGCTTTCTTTTCCGGCAAGGGCGTGACCTTGGAAAGTCGCTCGGAGACGGCTTTGATCTGTTCCTGAATCTCCGCCATTTCTCCGAGTTCCAGGAGGGCGCGCCGTACAAGATCGGCAATTTCACGGCGAAATGCGTCGTCCTCAGGAGGAGGAGAATCGGAAGGTTGCGAGTCGGACATCGGTGTTACGACAGATCGCAACACTGCGGTCGTATGGTCGTAACGAAATGCACAGATTTGAAATCACGCCAGTGCCTGGGCGACGACGAATGCGCCGCAAATCGCAGCAGGTGCCCGGCGAGAAACGATTTCCGATTTAAAATAAAAGCGCCCACAAGACCCGCCCTGATACCCAATTCAGGTTGTCGCCCGAGCGATTGGATGATTTTCCTATCTGGAATGCCCGATCAGAACGATGAGACTCGCCAGATACTGGAAGACCTGCGTGGCCTTATGGCGCGATTGAAAGCGCTGGAAATCGAACTGCGCAAGAGTCTGGAAGATCTCGCCCGCCTCACCCGCGTCTTTCCAACGCCACGGGAAGATCTTGAGAAGATTTGAGGCGGAGGAACGGTGGACCCTCACGGAGGAACGTCCTCAATTCACAATTTCCTGTCACCAACTCTCGCTTGCTCACTCCGCCGTTGACTCATTCAACGAGCCCACTTAAATCGCGCCCATGTCGATTCGCTCCACCTTGCTCGTCGCGGCTGCAGCCGCAGTTGCGCTCTCCTCTTGCTCGTCCACTTACAGCAATGTTTACAGCTTTAAGAAGAACAGCTTCAAGGCGCCCCCGAAAAAGATCACGGAGGTAAAGGCACCGACGACGACCATTGATCCACTCACCGGCCAGCCGCTCAAAGCACCGGGAGGTCCGACCGACCCGACCGCACCGCCCGCCGCTCCCGCGCCAGGTACCGAGACCGCACCCATCCCGGGCCTTCCGCCGGCTACGCCGCCAGCCCCCGGCACTACACCGCCCGCGACGGGCACGCCTCCTGCGACTCCCCCGGCGACTCCGCCTGCTCCGGCACCCGCGCCCGGCACCTGATTCCCTCAGGTGCAGGTATCGCCAGGGTGCGCGTTTGGCGGGGCAGGATTATTTTCCGTGGCAAACGAAAAGATTTCATCCGGCGGAATTGCAGTACAGCCTGTCATCAAGGCGGAAATCTTCGTGTACGTCGGCAATGAGTGCGTCACGAAATACTCGCTCACGCACGGCGACTATACGATTGGGCGCGATGTCGGCGCACAGGTGAATCTCGACGTCGAGGGAGTGTCGCGCCACCACGCGCGCCTTTCTTTTCAGGGCTACGAAATCGTCATCGAGGACCTGAATTCCGCCAACGGCGTCTTCATCGAGGGCGTGCAGGTCACGCTCCCTACCCGTGTTCGGCCGGACCAGCAGGTGGAAATCGGCAGCGCACGCCTTTTCGTTCGCCTCAAGGAGGACGCGAGCGCCATGCTGACCGAGGCGCTCTGGGATCCGGAACTCGGCCTCGCGCCAATCCGCACCATGCTGGACGGGAAAAAGTACAAGGTCTTCGGCACGATCGCGAGCGGCGGCATGGGGGTTGTCCAGCGCGCGCGCGATCTGCGCATTCGGCGGCAGGTCGCCATGAAGGTCATCAAGACGTCGTCGCAGTTTTCCCGTGAAAACCTGCTGCGTTTCGTCGAGGAAGCGCAGCTCACGGGACAGCTCCAGCACCCAAACATCGTCCCCGTGCATGACCTCGCGCTCGACGAACAGGGCGAGGTGTTTTACACGATGAAGTTTGTCAAGGGCACCACCCTCGACACGGTGCTGCGCGAGATTCGCAAGGGAAACGAGGAAACCATCGCACGCTACCCGCTCGCCACGCTGCTCAGCGTTTTCCAGAAGATCTGCGACGGCGTTGCATTCGCGCATTCCATGGGCGTTGTTCATCGCGACCTCAAGCCCGACAACATCATGATCGGCGAGTACGGCGAAGTTCTCGTGCTGGACTGGGGTCTCGCAAAAAAAATCGTTCACGGCGTGCATGGCGAGCACCTCGGTGATCTGCCCGAGACTCCGTCCGACACGCCGCAGCCCCTTCCGGACATGAGAGGCTTCGAGACCGTGAATGGCCTCATCGTGGGCACTCCGCCCTACATCTCGCCCGAGGCCGCACGCGGCGAACTCGAGCTCATCGATCCCCGTTCGGACATTTATGTCCTCGGCTCCATCCTCTACGCCATCCTGACGCTGCGCCCGCCGTTCGTCGGTAATGAATTCGGTGAAGTCATCGAGCGCATCATCAGCGGAAGTTTCGTGCCTCCTGCGAGCTTCAATCAACCATCGAAAAAAAGTAGCCCGCCCGGCGCCACCGAAGTCGGTTCCGCCACCCTTCCGCTCGTGCATCTGCCGGGCAGGCGCGTACCCGAGGGGCTCGCCGCAATCGTGCTGAAGGCGATGAGTTACCACATGGACGAGCGGTACCAGACGGTTGCGGATTTGCAGTCCGACATCACCGCATGGCAGAGCGGCTTTGCGCCAAAAGCCGAGCGCGCGGGACTGAGGCGGCAGCTCTTTCTCTGGGCCGGGCGCCACAAGACCGAGATTGCCCTCGCCGCCCTGTTTTTCCTCGCGCTGAACGTCACCGCGATCTGGTTCTTCTTTTCTTTGAGGGGCGAGCGCGACATCGCGAAATCAAGTGCCGAGGAGGCGCGCAAGAGTTCGATCCAGCGTGCCGCCGCGATCCGGGAACTCGAAGGAGCCGCGCCGCTATTTGCCGATGAAGCGCGCGACCTTATACGAAAGCGCGACTTCGATGGAGCGCTCGACAATATCGAAAGCGCGATCCGTCAGCTTCCGAATAACGCGGAGTACCATCTCCTGCGCGGTAATATCCTGCAGACTCTCCTGCGCTGGGATGACGCCATCGATGCTTATGAAGCCGCCATCGCTCGCAACCCGAGGTTGCAGTCAGCGCTGGAAAACCTGGCGCTCACACGCGGCCTCGTCGCGGCGATGGGTGAAGCGAGCGAGCCACAGGCCGAACAAATCGCCGAGCTCCACAAGGCGCTCGTCGCACAGCAGCGCCAGCCGGAAGCCGCTGCCATCCGGGGAATGCTCGCCATGGAAAGGCCCAGCACGGCCCGGGCTCTCCGCCAGGCCATCGACGCCGATCCTGCGCTTGCGCCGTTGCGTGCCTTGCTGGAGAAGCGCGAATTGCGCGGTCGCTTTCAACGCCTCGAAGACGGCACATTTCGCGCGAGTCTTGCCACACGCTCCCCAGCCAGCGTCGCCGCAATTCTCCGCCTGCCCCTGCCCATCAGCGAACTCATCGTGGACGGCGTGGCCCTGCCGGATCTGGCCTCGCTTCGCAACATGAAGCTTCGCGTCCTGTCGCTGAAAGGTTGCACCGCCGTCACGGACCTCGAACCGCTCGCGCAAATGCCCCTGCGCCGTCTCAATCTTTCCGGCACGAGCGTCAGTGACATTCGCCCGCTCGCTCAACTCAAGCTCACCGAGTTGAACCTCGCCGAGTGCGACAAGCTGACGGACATTTCTCCGCTCAAGGACTGCACCACGCTCGAGACCCTGCTGCTTCCGCCTCACCCAAAAGACATCGCATTCCTGCACGATATGAAAACCCTCAAGATCCTCAGCTACCGCAGCCCCTCGCAGGCTGTCGGCAGCTTCTGGCGCGAGACTGAAGGAAAATAGCGACCGCACGCCCGGCACCATTTGAAGCCCATCCGGCAATCGCGAAGTAGGCGATTGCCATCCGCCAAAACACTTCACAATTTCGCCCCGCACCGTGGCCACCGTATCGAACCAATTCTCACCCGCTGAACCCACCCGCATCGTGCAACTCGGCGAGCTCGACGCCCTCGTGGGCGCCCACATCACGACCGATGCTCCCGAGATGTATTGGGAGGACTCCCACGGCCACTTCCAATTCGACACCGAAGCCGAAGCGCGCATGGCCCTCTCCGACCCTTATTATCAGAAATTCCTCCCGGATGTGGATTGGGCCGAAACCATCATTCGGCAGGTGCACATCTACCGCCCTTATTGCTCGGACACCGCCGTTAACTGGCGCGTCGTCGAGAAAGCGGCCGCACAATTTGGCCCGATGAAAATCTGGCGCGAAGCAGGACGCTGGCACGCCGCTTTCGGCCCGCATCCAAGCGCCTGGGCGCGCACCGCTCCCGTCGCGATCTGCCTGGCCGCGCTCGGCGCGGCAGGCATCCCGGTTGAAGTGCATCACGACCGCCTGGACGCACAACTCAGCCAGCTCGGGATCGCCGCTGCGGAAAAGGGTGCCGCCCCGGATCCCGGCCTCTCGTAGCGGCTGCACGCCCCGAATCAGCAAGTCCACGCCGTCACTTTTCTTCGGCGTGCCATTTCAACTTATAGACAAAATTGTCGTTCTCATCGCCCGCGCCGCTGAAATCTTTCTCGAGCGGGTCTTTCGTGATTTCGATCCGTGCCGACACCTTCTTCAGAGCTGCGGTGGTTCTCACCGCCTTGTCTTGCTTGTCGAATTGCAGCTTCACAGTGGCCCAGTCGTGAAGCCGCACGTTCCTGATTCGGAGATTAAGCGGAATCTCCACGTCAGACGTGGCGACCTCGTTTCCATAGGCTTTGTTGGGAATGTTGAATGTCACCGCAGCACGCCCCGACTGCGCCTGAATCCACACATAATACGGCCCCGGGACCGGCGGTGGGTTCTGGATGGTGACCTTCTCGACAATCAGATCGACGCCCGTGGCGGCCCCGGCATCGTCGGTATTCACCGCCACGCCAACAGGCTGCACGACTTGAACGGGTACGACATACGGTGAAACAACCTTGCGGACTTCCCTTACCGGACCCTCCGCAATCTGCGGCAGGCCGTTCGGTAGTTCACGCTGCTTTTCGAATGCGACCGCGTCCGCTTCGGATAGCCGGATTCTCGGATCACGGAGGGTTTGCAGGAGCGACTCCGAGGCGCCCTGGACTTTCAGTACCGCCTCCTGCTTCGACGTAAGGCCGCGAACCAATTTGCGCTGAGTGATTTGCCCGACGATGAAAGCATCACTCTCTCCCGCGCGAACGTAAAACGAAAGGTCTTCCACCGTGACGGGTTCCGACCGAAGCGTAATCACAGGGGCGGCGCGGAGCGAAAGTGCGAGTACAAGGATGGCTGCGATTACGACGCACCAAGGCGGGCCAAGCGATCGGCGCGCCGAGGCAATTGACGGACGGAAATGATCGGTGTTCGGAGATTTCATGGTAAACGCCATTCGCACGTCACCGGATGCCTGCGGGTGTGAAACTCCTCGACTCCTCTGCGAGCGCGTCACCCATCAAGACCGCAAAGCATTTCCCCTCTACGGTGTTCATCATGGTGCAATCGCTCAGCTCTCCAATGAAGACATCCACGTTCGCCTCGCTCGCCATCCTCTTCGCATCCGCCGCTTTCGCCGCGGATTTGACCGCCGTGCCTGCCCAGCCTATCGCGAAGAAGAAGGAACTCCTCTTCTCCGATGACTTCGAGGGCGCCGAGCCCGCGAAAGTCTGGCACAAAGTAGTCCCGACTTTTGCAGTGGAGAAGGGAACGCTCAAGGGCACGCAGACGCGCGATCAGAATATCCCGGCCGCCGACGGTAAACCTGCCGTCACTCCCCACGCCGCTGTCCACGGGCTCGAGATTCCGACAAAGGACAGCGTCGTCGAAGTAAAAATTCGCTTCGAGGGCGCCAGTATGATCGATGTCGAATTCGACGATCGCAGCTACACCGGCGCCCACTACGGCCACCTATGCCGTGCTCAAGTGCGGCTCAACGGCGTCACGATCATCGACGAGCGCGACGGCACCATGCGCAACGACATTTACGAGATGAGCAAGGATCCTGCGAAGAAAGCCGAGCGCGCAAAGCTCCTCGAAGGCCGCACCGTTACTTATCCCGCCAAGCTCGAGGCCGGCAAATGGTACACTCTCGTCGTCGAAACCGTGGGCGAAGAAATGCGTGTCACCATCGACGGCAAACCCGCCGCCTATCACAAGTCCTCCGGCATCGGCCACGCCACAAAGTCGAAGATCGAACTCGGCGTCGGCGGAAAGGACGGATTTTTCGACGACATCAAGGTGTGGAATGCCGAGGCGGCGGCACGGTGAGCCACGCCATGGCGCGTCATGGAGCTGCGTGCATCCTGCCGCTCCATGACACCCTCGATCCCGGGTGCGTCGCTCTTTGTGAGCGCCTGAAAATAGGATTGACACCACGCGCGATTTTCGTTCTAGTCAGCTCCACAAAGTTTCACTCCCGCTCAACACCTCCCACGCCCCACATTTAACCATTTTTCCTCCACATGCTCAATCTTTCCCTGCGCTTTCGTCACGATGGCGCGGCCTTTCGCTCGATCAACGCCGGCGCCCGCCGCAGCCATAGGCCGGCTTGGCGATCCTTTCCGCCAGCCATCCAAATATCATCCTGCAACCATTCGTTACCCCTACCGGATGTATCCGCGACCCGTACAAAACCCGTACTTTTTCGGGATGCCGAATTGGACGGCGTGGCCACATTGACAGGGAAGAACTGGATTTACGCGCCGCGAAACGGGCCAAAAAACGCCGATAAACCCGTACTTTCCCGTACTTTTCGCGCGACCCGGCGGGAAAAATTCGAGGCTTTGCCGCTCGACTTGCGAGGCGCTCCGCAGGGCGAATTGCCACCGGCGCAGGTGAACTGCCGGACGGCATCCCACGGAACCGCGTGTGGCAATCGCTGTGGGAATTCCGATTTCAGGCGTTCGGGCGAAAGAAGCGCCGCCCTTCCGGCTGCTCAGCCGAGCCCATTGAGGAACCCACTTTCGATCGAGCCCACATACGCGCCTTCCGGAAGGTTTTCCTTTCTTCTCCACACCATTCAGAGAAACTCCTCCCGGCTTCGCCGAGATGCGGATGTGCAGGCGATCACGCCTTAACCTTCACCGGAATATCATCATGACCCAGAGCCTCATTCGTTCATTCATCCCCCCGGCAATTCTTGCACTTCTCATCGCTGCGCTCAGCCCATCGAAGACCCGCGCCACCGACATCATCACCACGCTGGCGGGCGGCGGTAGCATCGAGGGCTATCGTGCCGATGCCGCAAATCTCGGACTCGGAAGTTCACAGGGGTTGGCGCTCTCATCACGGGGAGAGCTGTATTTTTCCGATTCGAGCCACAACCAGGTGCTGAAAATGAGCCCCATCACGGGGTTAATCACCATCGTCGCGGGAAACGGCACCCAGGCATACGGTGGCGACGGACTGCCAGCGCCCAGCGCCTCGTTGAACGCGCCGGGTGCACTCGCCTTCGACGCCACGGGCAATCTGCTCATTGCGGATCGCGGCAATTTCACCCTACGCCGGGTGGATGCGCTCAGCGGCATCATCACCACCATCGCGGGCACCGGCTTGTTCACCGGGCAGGTCATCGGAATGAACCCGCCGGCAGCTCTTGGCGATGGCGGCCCCGCGACCGCTGCGACGTTTGGCAATCTGGGCTCCCTTGTCGTGGATGGTGCGGGCGCGGTGATCGTGTGCGATAGCGGCAACGCGTGTGTGCGCAAGTTTACCATCGGCGGGACGATCTCCACCATTGCCGGCACGCCGGGTACTTCCAATTTTGCCGGCGACGGCGTGTTCGGCGGCGCACTGACAGCAAGGTTCAACACGCCAACGGGCGTGGCAATCGACGGCACGGGCGTGATCTATATCGCGGATAGCGGCAATCGCCGCGTGCGGCGGCTTACGGCCGATGCCACGGTGAACACGGTCGTCGGCAGCGGCTCGGGCGGGAATACCGGCTTCACCGGGGATGGCGGCCTCGCCTCGGCGGCGCAGATCGGCTCGCTCGGCGGTGTCGCCTTCGACAACGAGGGAAATCTCGTCATCTCGTGCGTCGGTTCGAACCGCATTCGAAAGGCCAACGTGAATGCGGTCGCCCCCACGATCTTCACCATCGCCGGCAACGGTGGCGCGGACGTACTCGGGGACGGCGGGCCCGCCACCGGCGCGACCCTGTCGGCACCCCGCGATATCGCCATCGACGCCGACGGCAACATCTTCATCTACGATGCCGGCCGCCGGCGCATCCGGCGTGTGGATGAGCCGACCGGGTTCATCGACACCGTCATCGGCAGCGGGCTGATCGGCTTCGTCGGCGATCGTGGCCCTCGGCAGGCGGGCGTCCTGTCCTCCCCCTCCGGAGCAGCGTACGATGCCGCAGGAAATCTATACGTCGCGGACCGCAGCAACAACGCAGTGCGCAAGATCGCCCTCGATGGGACGATCACCACTTTTGCGGGTGACGGCACGAACGTCGGCCTGGGCGATGGGGGCCCTGCCGCGCTGGCCTCCCTGTCCGGCCCGGCCGATCTCTGCGTGGTGGGAAACACGCTTTTCATCGCCGACAATGGCAACGATCGCATCCGCGCCGTGGATCTCACCACCGGCATCATTCGCACGCACGCGAACGTTTCCTCTCCGCAGGCCATTATCGCCAATTCTTCAGGCGCGCTCTTCGTGTCGCACGATGAACAGGTCGATACCGTCGACCTCGTCGGCACAGTCACGCCCTTCGCGGGCAACAACCCGGTGGACAACGCGGTCAATCCGCTGGGTGACGGCCTGCCCGCCACGAACGCGACCTTGGCCGAACCCCACGGCCTCGCGTTGACTGCGCTCGGGGAACTGCTTATCGCCGACACCGGCAACGATCGCGTGCGCAAAATCGGACTGGCACCGGGCTTCACCGTTTCAACCGTCGCGGGCGGCGGAAACCTCGTGTTCCCGGCGATTGGCGATGGCGGGTCCGCGACCTCGGCGACTCTCAACGCCCCTGTCGGCGTGGCCGTCGATGCGACGCGCATCCTCATCGCCGACACCGGCAATCATCGCCTCCGCTCGGTCACGCTCGGGATCATCAATACGATTTGCGGCAACGGCACGGCGGGCGCCAACGGGGACGGTGATCTCTCTGCAACCGCGCAACTCAATTTTCCCGGGCTAATCTTTTTCGACGGCCCGAATCTCGTCATCGCCGATTCCGGTAACAACCGCATCCGCCAGATCACCCCGGCAATCGATATCGATCCGAAGCTTCTGAGCATCACCACGAAGCTCAATTTCACGGTGGACAAGAAGACGGGGCAAATCCTGCGAGGCAAGGACCTTGTCAGCATCAAGGCCTCGCTGCCCTTGCCGGCGGGAATCAGCACGCCGAATCTCGATCTGCACGTGGACGTCGCGGACCTGCACCAGCAGACGCAGTTCGATGCGAAGGGAAAACAACCGCGGGTGGCAAAGCCGCCTGTCGTTGCGGAAACTCCGTTCGGTTTCACGCTTCCCGCGCCGCCGACCCCGCTAAACAGCAAATTTGTCTTCGCGGTGAAAGGGACATCGGTCGCCGGGGCAAAGCCTGTACCTTTCAGTTTTTCCAGCGCGGGCACGCTGCGGGAGGAACTGGGACGCGTGGGCTACACAGACATCACAACCGCCAAAACCGGTTCGAATCTTCCCGTGCGTGTGAACATCACGCTCGGAACAACCACCTTCACCGGTCTCGCAACGACCATCTACAAAGCGACTCAAGGCAAACTCGGCTCCGCGACGACACTGAAACCGTAGCAGTGCCATGCCGTTTTCGGATCCACGAAAACGCAGTAGCAACCCAGTCAGCAGGACGATCCCCATGAATACCGCGAACCATTTGAATTCGCCGACAGGCGCTTTGATCCTGTGCATTCTCATGGGTGCGGTCAGCGCATCCAAGTGCGCAGACACGGCCTCTCCGGTAATACACGCAGTCCACGAGCCCGCATTGGAGTTGTTTGTGTCACCCAGGGGAAATGACAACTGGTCGGGACGCCTACCCTCGCCTGCGGACACCGACGGTCCCTTCGCGACGGTTTCGCGTGCTCGCGATGCAGTGCGCGCTTTGCGCAAAAGCGGGACGGAACGAAGAGCGGTAAGAATCGTGATTCGCGGCGGAACTTATTTTCTCGATTCGCCGCTGACCTTCAGCCCGGAGGATTCAGGAAACGCAGAATCGCCAATCGTTTATGCGGCAGCGGCGGGTGAGAAGGTAATCCTCAGCGGTGGGCGGCAACTGGCTGCCCCTCGGGAAGGCGAGGCGAACGGACAAAAGGCTTTGGTGCTGACTCTTCCGGAGGTAAAGTCGGGGCGATGGAATTTTCGGCAACTCTTCGTGAATGGCAACCGGCGGCCGCGTACGAGGCTGCCCAAGCAGGGCGACTATCGCATCGAATCGCTCCCGGGCTACACGGGCGATTTTCTTCGGAGCCCGACGAGAAGTTTTGTTTACGCCCCGGGAAACATCATGCCCGGCTGGCGAAATATCCGAGACGTGGATGTCGTGGGAATCACTCGATGGCAGGATAACCGATTGCCCATCGCGAGCGTGGACGCCGGGCATCGGACGGTCACATTTGACCGGCCAAGCCTGTTTGCACTTGTCGCATCCGCCACTTCCGGCGACGGAACCGCGAAGCCCGCGACGTACTGGGTGGAGAATGTGTTCGAGGCCCTCGACACTCCCGGGCAGTGGTACCTCGACCGACCTGCTGGTGTATTGTCCTATTTGCCCCTGCCCAAGGAGGAGCTCTCAACGGTCGAAATTATCGCGCCGCGATTGACGCAGTTGTTGCGCGTCGTAGGAGACGCAAGCGGCGCGGTCCACGATATCAAGTTCGAAGGGCTCACGTTTGCTCACACGGAATGGCATCCCCCAGCCGACTACGCGTCGTCGCTTCAAGCTGGCATCGAAGTTCCCGGTGCAATCTTTTTCGACTACGCCGAGCGATGTGCAGTGACCGATTGCCAAATCGAACACATCGGCAACTACGCATTCGAAGTGAACGTGGGCTGTGCGGACATCGAGATTGCCCGCAACCGGATCACGGACATCGGCGCCGGGGGAATTCGCATCGGGCACTTCTTCTCCTGGGAAACGGACGGCTCCGGTCAGCTCACCGAGCGTGGGCGGCAGCGCAAGGCCGCGATGCCGTCCGGTCCGCACAGCAGGCGCATCACGGTGGCTGACAATGAAATCGCGCACTGTGGCCGCCTTACTCCGGAGGCCGTCGGAGTCTTCGTGGGTGATAACGCGGACACTCGTATCGTTCACAATCACATTCATGATTTGTATTATTCCGGGATTTCAGTCGGATCGGTGCAGGACTTCGGGCATGCGCAGGCGACCGGAAACATCGTAGAGTACAATCACGTTCACGACATCGGCCAGGCGATGCTCAGCGACCTGGCGGGCATTTATACGTGCAGCGCGCCCGGCTGCCGCATCGCGTACAACGTCGTCCACGATGTCACGCGGCGCGAATACGGCGGCTGGGGAATTTATCCGGATGAGGGCAGCCACGAACTTTTGATCGAAAAGAACCTCGTTTATCGCTGCGAAGACGGCGGCTTGTTCGCGCACCACAATCGCGACGTCAAAGTGGTGAACAACATCTTTGCGCTCAATCACGCTGCTCAAGTGGAGCGAGGCGGCGTGGGCGGATTCGAACTCGGCTTCACGCGCAACATCGTCTATTCGTCCGAAGGGAAAGCGGTCGGGAACTATGGCAATGGCAACTCCGGGACCGGTGTCTGCCGTTTCGACTCGAACCTTTATTGGAATGCCAGCGGCAAACCAGTGCTCTTCGGCGACAAAGACCTCCGCGCATGGCAGGCGCTGGGCCAGGACGTGAGCAGCCTCGTCGCGGACCCGCTCTTCAAGGACCCCGAACACGGCGACTTCACCCTGCGGCCGGATTCACCCGCAGCGAAGATCCGGTTCGAGACATGGGATTACTCGGCCACCGGACCACGCGCGTCGAAGCAGAATTAGAATTCGAGCGGGAATCCTCAGGCAATCAATCGAATACTTCACTGACTCTAACCATGATCATCCGCCAGCTGGAATCACAACCGCCGTTCACCACCGCCGATGGCTCGACCATCCGCAGCATCCTCGACCGCGCCAACGCACCTGTGCAAAATCAGTCGCTCGCCGAAGCGAGCATCCCCGCGGGCGGCGCCACGCAGCGGCACTACCACCGGCTGGCCGAGGAGTTTTACTTTATCCTCGAAGGCTCCGGTGAAATGGACCTGGCGGGAGTAACCCGAAGCGTCGGCCCGGGCGATGCCATTCTCATTCCGCCCGGTGAATGGCACCAGATTCGCGCCACCCAATCGCTGCGCTTCCTTTGCTGCTGCGCCCCACCCTATTCGCACGACGACACATATTTCGAATGATCGCGGCCGAACGCCGAAGGGCGTTCAACGATTACGCAATTCCCCATCATGTGGCCGCAGCAGGCTCCACCCATTTCCCATGCTCTTTGATCAAGTCTTTGAGTCTTTCCACCGCCTCCATTTGCGGGATGTTGAACTTCACCGCTTTCTTTCCCACGTACAGATTGATCTTCCCAGGCGCTCCACCCACGTAACCGAAATCCGCATCCGCCATTTCTCCCGGTCCGTTGACGATGCAACCCATGATCGCGATCTTCACGCCTTTGAGGTGCAGTGTCGCTTCCTTGATTCGCGCCGTGGTGGTTTGCAGATCGAAAAGCGTCCTCCCGCACGATGGGCAGGCTACATAGTCCGTCTTGAAAATTCGCGCTCCCGCGGCCTGGAGAATATTGAACGCAAGTCTCAAGGACTGCCCCGGCGCCTCCTCGCCCTGCACCAAAATCGCGTCGCCAATTCCGTCGCAAAGCAATCCTCCGATACTCGTCGAGGCAGCAAGCAGGTTCTCGAGAAAAGACCCGCCCTTTTGTTGATACCGCAGGCTTTCGCCGCCCTCTTGAGACTGGGCGCCCGCGACGGACCCGGTTCCCACTCCAAAACCCGGTTGAGCCGTCAGGCTGCCCGCATCGCTCATTCCGACGCTGGCACTTCGAATGCCAAATGTCGTGTTTCCTGCCAGGCCACCCGCGTCCTCCATCTCGCATCCAACAGCCGTCACGGGCTCAGCGAGCATATCCTTGAGCATAATTGGATGGCGCGGATCGAGACGAGCAGCGAGCAAGCGGAAAGCGGCGACGACCGGCATCTCCACCGCATCACAGACAGTCACCATCCGAGGTTGCTGCATCTCGTTGAGGGCAGCAATCGAGGCGAAGTCACGTGGATCAACGGCGAGAACCGTGCAACCAATTTCCCCCGGCGTTTGGCCGGCATTTTGCGAAAGCTGTTCGCCATTGTCGGCGCCTCCCGTTTCACGCCAGAACTTTTTCTCTCCGCCAATCGCTTGTTCACGCACTACGAAGTCGGGGCAGAAATCGCCGAGCCGATCCAACTTGTGAGCCAGTTGCTCAAATGTTCGTGGCCTTACAGCAACGCGAATGACATCCTCTCCCCCGATCCCGGCATTTCCGCCGCCTGGGCCCAAACACGGCGCCTCAATACGCGCACTTTCACGACGCTCATAGGAAAATGGATCGAATGCACGCGGCTCCGTCTGCGACCCGCCCCCTTGGCTCCCGGTCTCCGCCTCATTTTCGGGAAACAAAAATTGTCTCTGCTCGAGGCGGGAGACTTGTTCCACGAGTGCCTTTGCCACGGGGATTTCATGGACACTATCCTCCGTCAAACTCACCCGGATCGTGTCACCGATTCCATCGGAAAGCAGCGAGCCGATGCCGATGGCACTCTTGATTCGACCATCCTCGCCATCTCCAGCCTCCGTAACACCAAGATGAAGCGGATAGGCCCAGGAATTCAAAGCCCGGGACGCATCGCCAGCGACACGAGCGCTGCCCGGCGAGTCATTTCCCCCGCCCTCTTCCATCGCAAGTCTAGCCACCAGCAACCGGTACGCCTCGATCATCACTTTGGGGTTCGACGACTTCATCGAGAACACAAACTCGTGGTAGCTGAGGTCGCGCGCGATACGCGCAAACTCCAGCGCGCTTTCGACCATCCCGAGCGGTGTGTCTCCGAACCGGTTCATGATCCGATCGGAAAGGCTGCCGTGATTCGTACCGATCCGCATCGCCCGGCCGTGTTCCTTGCAGAACTTCACCAACGGCGCAAATCGCTCCCGAATGCGATCGAGTTCCGCGGAGTACTCGGCATCCGAATACTCCTTGACGGCGAACTTTTTCGAATCGGCGTAATTACCCGGGTTGATCCGGATTTTCTCGACCCACTTCGCAGCCTCCATCGCCGCTTCGGGCTTGAAATGAATATCCGCGACGATGGGAACCGTGCATTTGCGGGCACGAAGGCCCGCGACGATGTGCTCGAGGTTCGCGGCGTCCTTCACGGTCGGTGCCGTGATGCGAACAATTTCACATCCCACTTCGGCCAGCGCGATCGTTTGCGCGACGGACGCTTCAGTATCCATCGTGTCGCAAGTGATCATGCTCTGCACGCGGATGGGATTCGTCCCACCAATCGCGAGCCCGCCGACATGCACGACGCGGCTGGGGCGGCGTTTGTAGCGATAGAGCGATGGGCAGTGCTGCATGAGTTTAAGATCCGAAATCCGGAATTTTTGAAAAGGCGGCGCTTGAGAACCGCAATGTCAGGCGCATGAAGATATGCGCACCGGAAGAAATCTAAAACCTGAAATCGCGACGGCTAATATGCCACTACGCGCCCGGCTGCGCACTCTCCACGGGAGGCTTGAAGCGCAGAGTCGGTTTCTTTCTGCCTCCAAAAACGTCCTGCACATCGAAGAAGGTGACGAAGAGCATGAAGCCAATAATGACGAGAGCGCAGGCGGTTTGTATCCCCTCGAGCAGGCGAATATTAACCGGCTTGCGCCGCGCAGCTTCAATCAAGGCCAGGGTGATGTGTCCTCCGTCCAGTACCGGCAAAGGCAGCATGTTGAGGATCGCAAGGTTGATATTCAGGATGACGCTGAACCACAGCACATGTTTCCAGGAGTCCTCTTGCTCGAAGAGCATGTAGTAAATCCGCATCATCATCACCGGCCCACCCATGTGCTGGATGCCAATGTTGCTCTTCTTCGAAGTGATCGCCTGCCACGTCTTGAGCATCGCGGTCCCGGCTTCCTTGATCTGCACGTCGGGCGTCTGTGTGAGCAGCGACCGCCGCCCGGCTTGATCGAAAATAAAACCGCCAACATCCGTCGGGACCACGCCTATGCTCGGCTTGGGCTTGGGGCCACCGCCCTCGACTGGAATTTCCGGCGTCACGGAAATCTCAATCGGTTTGCCGTCACGGACGACGGCCAATTTGGCAGGAGTCTTATCGTGCGAAATGATCTGCTCGATGAAAAGTTCTCGAAATGGCGTCGGCACTCCCGACACCGAGATGACTTGGTCTCCTTTTTTCAATCCAGCACGAGACGCCGGGCTATCGGCAAACACATCGGCGATCAGCGTTCCCGTCGGTTCGTACGTGATGTCCACCGTCTTATATTTCCCATCCGGGCCGGGCTTGCCTCGCTCGACAGTAACGACAAGCGGTTTGCCGGGATGTGCCTTCGCCCATTCCGCAAGCGTCGAATCATCGTAAATTGGCTCTCCACCCACGCGGACCATCACGTCATCGGGCAGGAAACCGGCTTTTCGCGCCACGCTATTCTCCTCGGTCTTCGCGACCATCGGCCGTTGCATGGGAGCCAAACCGATCTGGCGCATGCCGCGACGCTGGTACCATTTTGTTTCTTCGACGATGGGTTTGATTCCAACGGTGGCCCGCTTGCCATCCCGTTCGTATTCGATGGTGATCTCGTCTTCCTCGCTTCCCGCGATCCGCCAGGTCACCGATTCATCCGATTGGCCGCTCCAGCGCGTGACGGGCCGTCCATCGATTGAAATGATTTTGTCGCCGGGCTTGAGTTTGCCTTCCGCAGGCAGTCCCTGCGCCACGTATCCAATGACCGTCGTACGATCTGCCTCACCGACAGGGTGGCCGAGTTTCCAAACAATCAATGCAAACAAGCACGCGAGTAGAAATGAGAACAGGGGACCTGCGAATGCCACGATGATCTTATCGAGCGCCGGAATCGCTTTCTTCGCTTCCGGCGGAAGTTCCTCAGCCTTGCCTTCCATCGCCTCCATCGGCGCCATCTGAGGCAGCTTCACGTATCCCCCAAACGGAATGCTGTTCATCGCATACCAGACACCTCCGATTTTCTTTCGCCAAATTGGCTTGCCGAACCAGAGGGCAAATTCTTCCACGTAAAGGCCTCGCCATTTCGCCGCCAGGAAATGACCGAGCTCATGCACAAAGATGAGCAGATTGAAAATGAGCAGCACCTCAAGGCAGATGCCGATGAACTTCAGGACACTCAATACGGATTCCATGTAAGGGATGTTTTAGCCGCACATTGGACAGGTTGCACGGGATTTTCTTCAGAGCAGTTCCGAGACCAGTCCAAGCCGCACAAAGTCCCAAACTGCACGGCGAAAACCGCGCCGCGCAGGCACGCAAATGCCCGCACGGCGCCTGTCGCGACCAGGTGTCGCTACGATTGACAATTCCTCTGCCGGCTCAGGGCAAAGGCTTGATCTCCACTTTACGATAGTGGATTTCACTGCCCGGATCGTGTCCCTGAATGGCGATGGTGCCATGGCTGATCACCCTGCCAGGCATGCCCTTCGGCGGCGTCCAGTTTTCAGGCTCGGTGAAGTCGCTAATGACCTTGCCATCGACCTTTGTCACAATGTGCTTGCCCTCGACCTTAATCTCCATCGTGAACCACTCGTCGTCTTTCGCAGGAGCCGTGAAGTTGTCCTTCACGTTATAGATTCCCGCCGTCTTCTTCGGATCGCCGTGGGTGTTGTTGACTTGGATCTCATACCCCTTCGCCGGCCATCCATCTTTTTGGAATTCCGTGTGGAAATAGATCCCCGAATTGGCGCCCTTTTTCGTCAGAATCTCGGCGCGCAGCTCGAAATTCTTGAAGTCCGCGTTGTTCACCTTGCCGGTGTAGAAAAGGTGGCAGCGGTCGCCTTTCACGATGAGTATGCCGTCTTTCACCGAAAAGGTCTCCGGTTTTTCGTTCGGTTTCCATCCGTCGAGATCCTTGCCGTTGAAAAGTGGAATCCATTCATCGGCAGCGGTGGCGAACGTGGTCATGGCGAGAAGCGCAAACAGTGTTTTCATGCGGCTCGGACGCTAGGCCGAAAATCGAGCGGGTGGGAAGTAGGAATCCCATCGAATTTTGCGGCAAGAAACGAATCGCTCGTTACCGCTTTTCCCCGATATATGTCGTCCACTCTTCCGGCAACGGTGCAGTCTCGACCGCGGCAGCGATGCGTCCCTCGAATGCCGGATCGAATTTCGTCGTGGTGCCATATACCATAATCGCATCGCGACCTCCTTCAGTTCGAAGTGCATGCGCGACGCCTGCAGGGATCACCACACCGGCGTTGTTCGCTCCGCGCTGGTCGTCGCCTTCGACAATGAATCGCATCACACGTCGCGGCAACCCAGCGCGCTCATCGACGAGAATCATCTCCACATTCCCGGCCACAAAAAACATTACATCCCACTGCTCGCGTTCATACGGGCGAAGTGCGATATTTCCGGGCTCATCCACAAACAACCGGCGAAACCACGATTCAGGACTTGTAGCCGCCGGAATATGCGGCGGATGAATATGGAACCCCTTCGCGGTGCCGGCCACCATGGTCGCCGTCGCCCATTGCCGCGGCCACAAACCAATCGCATGCAACGGTCCTTCATCCGCGCGCGCGAATTCGGCGAAAAATCCCCTGTGCCGCTGTGGAAAAACCCGCCTTGCGAAAAGCTCGACCCCCGGAATCCAAGCCTCGCCAATTTCCCCGCGTTTCGCAATCGCGTCACCAGCTTCCATCCCGGAGGTCGCAATCCGTACCGCAGGCGGCTTCTGCGAATAGTCGCGCTGCGCGAGTTGCGAGTGGGCGTCACTTTTCAGGCCGTGCCAAAGATCGGACATCCGGCAACAATGGCCGGTCGCGGCGAAGTAGTGCAAGCGCGACCTTGCCTCGCAAGAGCGGCGCAAGGCTTCATCGTTATATGTATAATGATATAACGATTCGCCGTCGCGACTGGCAGGTGTTTCGCATTCTTATGCCTCGAGTGCCCGCAGGAGGTGCGACAGTTCCTCATCCACATCCTCGCTCTCTCCTTGCATCGAGGCGACTTCGTCGCGCAACGCTTCGCGAAATCTCTCCCGCATCCGATGCACGGCCACCTTGACCGCGCTCGCAGTCATCCCCAGCACCGCAGCGTCGGCTTCGTATCCACAGTCGCCCGCGGCAGTGAGATATGGACGGAGCCGCTCGAAATCCGCGCCTTTTCCACGCCGGGCATACTCTTTTCCGAGCCGCTGCACTGCCTGTTCGAGTAACGTCACAGCCCACTGGCGATCATAAAAGGCATCCGGAGTCGCCGTGCCCGGCTCCTCGGCACGATACCATTCCTCGCCAGCCACGGCATCGAAAGACACGGTGCGCCCCGCGCCGCGCTGCTGGGCATTTGCCTTTACGTACGCATCGCGTTGGTAGCGGCGGAAAGCCGTAAGCAGGAATGTGCGCAGGCGCCCCTTCGCGGAATCCGCCTTCTCGAAAAGCTGCTTGCGGAGCACATCGCTGAAAAATCCTTGAACCACATCCTCCGCGTCCTCCGGCGAAGCGCCCGAGCGTCTCGCCCAGCCGTAAAGCGGAAACCAGTACGCCGCGCACAACTCGCCAAGCGCAATTTCAGCGGCATCTCCGCCAGCCTGCACACGCTGGATGAGACTCCAGCGGGTTTGCTGGAACGGCGATTCCGGCGCGTGGTTCATGTGAGAAATGTAGCAGGCGTTTTCATGGAAACGAGTTCATCCTCCCGCCGAGCCGGTTCCCCCCGGCTTTGTCATCGCAACGGGCGATAGCAGAGTCTCCAGTTCCTCCTCGGGCAGCACTTTCTTTTCGCGGCAAATTTCGCGCACGGTTTTGCCGGTCGTGGCACTTTCCTTGGCGATATCGGCTGCCGCCATGTAACCGATTTTCGGGACGAGCGCGGTCACCATGGCCATGCTTCCCTCGATCAGCGATGCGCAGCGTTCCTCGTCCGCCTCGATGCCCTCGACACACCGTTCACGGAAAATCTCGATGACGTTGGCGAGCAACCGGCAACTCTCCAGCACAGCGAACGCGATCACCGGCATCCCCACGTTGAGTTCGAAATTGCCGAGCTGTGCCGCTGCCCATGTTACGGTCGCGTCGTTGCCGATAACACGCGAGCATACTTGAATCACCGCCTCGCACATCACGGGATTCACTTTTCCCGGCATGATGCTCGATCCCGGCTGCGTCGCGGGCAGCCGAATCTCCGCGATGGCGCAATGCGGGCCACTTGCGAGCCAGCGAATGTCGTTCGCTACCTTGGTCAATGAGACCGCAATGGTCTTCAAGTGTCCGCTCACCGAGACAAGTCCATCCTTTGCGCCTTGCGCCTCGAAATGGTTCTTCGCCTCGCGGAATTCGCTGCCCGTGAGCCGCGCGAGATGGCGCGCGACGATGCCTGCAAAGTCCGGATGGCAATTCAGCCCTGTCCCTACTGCCGTGCCGCCAATCGGCAACTCCTCGATCTCCCGGGTTGCCTGCCTCGCGCGTTCGACAGCCAGTTCGCATTGCCGTGCGTAGCCTCCGAATTCCTGGCCAAGCCGCACCGGCGTGGCGTCCATCAAATGAGTGCGGCCGATCTTGATCACTTCCCAAAACTCCCGGGATTTTCGCCCGAGCGCGTCTTGCAGCTTTTGCAGCGCTGGTACCAAGAATTTCTCCAAACGCTCCGCAGTGGCGACATGAATCGCGGCGGGAATCACATCGTTCGACGATTGCCCCATGTTCACGTGATCGTTCGGGTCCACGGGCTCGCGTGACCCGAGCGGCTTTCCAGCGAACTGCGCGCAGCGGTTTGCGATGACCTCGTTGGCATTCATGTTCGTCGAGGTGCCGCTGCCGGTTTGAAATATATCCACGGGAAAATGGGCATCGAGCGCACCGTTCATCACCTCCTCAGCGGCCCGCATGATCAGCGCCGCGCGCTCGGAATCGAGCATCCCGAGCTCGAGGTTGGCTTGTGCGGCAGCCCATTTGATCATGCCCAGCGCGCGGATAAATTCGCGCCCGAACACATAGCCGCTGATTGGAAAATTGAGCACCGCGCGCTGGGTACTCGCTCCATACAAGGCATCCGCGGGAACTTCCATCGCGCCCATTGAGTCGCTCTCGGTGCGTTTAGCCATGCGAGAAGTAAACGCGAGGTGGTTGATGGGAAAAGCGGGAAGTGAGGATGCAGCTGCGGTTCATTTGGATTGAGTTGCAAAGGCGCGTTTCATCGGAGTTCGCGTGACACCTCCAGCCTGCCGCATATATGAATCGGCGCGTGGCGGTTTCTTCGCACGTCTCCATCAAAGTCCGTCTCCGCATCACGCGCGGCAACGATGACGCGTTCGGGCCGGGAAAGGCGCAATTGCTGGAGTCGTTGCTCCAAACGGGCAGCCTCAATCGCTCGGCGAGCGCGATGAAGATGTCATACGTAAAGGCGCTTGCGCTGGTGCGCGCGATGAACGCCCATTTTCGCGAGCCGCTCGTCGAGCTTTCGCGCGGCGGCAAGCGCGGTGGCGGAACCGAGGTGACGGATGCGGGCCGCAAGGCACTTGCGGAATACCACGCAATGCGCGCCGCAACCGAGGCTGCAGCGCAACCAGCATGGCGATCCCTGCGCAGGATGGTGAAAGACTGATACGCGGACCGGGTGGCGCTCACACCGCTCGCGAAAACGAGAGCCGTGATGAGGTCCTCCGCCATTCGCTCAATCCGCATGAATCACCTCCTCCACCTTCAATCGTGCGAGCTCGCCGCCCCCGGCGTGCACGATGCGGACGTGACTGCCGCGCGGAGCCCAAATGGCGGGATCGGTCGGCCCGAAGATGACCGTCGAGGGCGCGCCCACCGCAGCAGCGAGGTGGGAGATTCCCGTGTCGTGACCATAGTGGCGTGTGCTCAGCGCAAGCACCTCGGCAAGCTTCGGAAGTGAAAGACCGCGCGAGACCAGCGGAAGAATCGGCGCAAGTTCGTTGGTCAGTACATCAAGCACAGCATGGTCCGCTTCACCGCCCACGAGCATCACCCGGCTGCCTCGCGCGGCGAGTGACCGCGCCAATTCCACCCAGTTTTCGAGCGGCCAATTCTTCTTCGCGCTGCCGCTGCCGGGATGCAACGTGACGTAATCGTTCTGCCGCGCCGGCAAATTGCTTGGGGTGAGGCGCGCAACGTCGTCCTCGAGATAGAGGGCGAGGCTTTCGAGACCCCGGGCGAGTTGTACGCTGGCGTGAGTTTCATCGCTGATTTTCGTGTAGGCGGAGATGTAATTCTTCACCCCCGCGCGCTTCACGTTCGCCTCGAAGATCCCGTCCGGATCGAAGAGCCAGCTCACGACCTGCTGGAAGCTCGCGAAATACTCGCTCCACGAAGGATCCAGATTGCCCGCGCGCGCAAAAAATCCCGCCATGGGCGCCGCCTCGATATTCCGCACCGCATCCGCATAGGTCGCGCCGGCTACAGGTCCCCCAGAGCGCGCGAGCGAGGCGATGTGCTCGTAGCCGAGGATCTCCAGGTGGCAGTGCGCAAACGTCTCACGCAGCAGGCGCAGGGCCGGCAGCGTGAGAATGAAATCGCCAATGGCGCCGCCGCGTATGGCTAGGATGCGGGGTTTCGGCATGGGTGCAAAGTCGTTCAGGGTACTCACTGATGACAAGGGAGGAAAAAGACCGTCCGCGCTCGTTCTGTCCGTGGGACTCGTCACGTCCGCGACGTCCGCCACCAGATAGCCCGAGCGTTCGCAACTAAGCGCGCAATGTGCTAGAGGTTATCCCTCGCACGATGGGGCATCACGCACCGAATCCTGAACATTTTTTCCTGAGCCGCCGCGAATTGCTGCGGCGAATGGGCATGGGCATGGGCATGCTGGCCGCCGGCGGATTGCTCGGCATGCGCGGCATCTTCGGCCCCACCGGCGCCATCGCGGCGGACCAGATTTCCGGCACGAATCCGCTCGCACCTCGCAAGCCGTGGCACTTCGAGCCGAAGGCGAGACGCGTCATCCACATCTTCTTGAATGGAGGCGCGTCGCACCTCGATACGTTCGACCGCAAAACCGCCCTGGACAAATGGCACGGCAAGGAAATCCCCACGAAATTGCCGACTGAGCGCAAAACGGGCGCAGCGTGGCGCTCGCCTTACACGTGGGCGAACTACGGCAAATGCGGCATGGAAGTGAGCGAGCTTTTTGCAAAGACGGCGCAGCACGTGGACGACATGTGCTTCATCCGCTCGATGCACGCGGACGTGCCGAATCACGAGCCGTCGCTGCTCCTGATGAATTGCGGCGACTCGCGCCTGCCGCGGCCGAGCATGGGCTCGTGGATCAATTACGGCCTCGGCACCGAAAACCAGAACCTTCCTGGCTTCGTTTCGCTTTGCCCGGGCTATCCCATCCAGGAATCGCAGAATTGGCAAAGCGGATTCTTGCCCGGCATTTTCCAGGGAACCTACGTGGATACACGCAAGAAAGGCGTGGACGAACTCATCGAGAACATCCGCAACGATCGCATCACCACCAAAGAACAGCGTGCGCAGCTCGACCTGCTGCAAAAGCTCAATGCGGAGCATTTGAAAAAGCGCGGACAGGACGCCCAACTCGAGGCACGCCTGCAATCCTTCGAGCTCGCGTATCGCATGCAGATGGAAGCGACCGATGCTTTCGACGTGACGCGCGAACCGCAAAACATCCGCGACATGTACGGCCCCGGCACCCAGGCCCGCCAATTCCTGATCGCGCGCCGGCTCATCGAGAAAGGAGTGCGCTTCGTGCAGGTATGGCACGGCGACGGGCAGCCTTGGGACAATCACGATGACCTCGAGGCGAATCATCGCCGGCTCGCGGGTGAGTGCGATCAAGGAATCGCGGCATTGCTCACCGATCTGAAACAGCGCGGCCTGCTCAACGACACGCTCGTGATTTGCTCCGGCGAATTTGGCCGCACGCCTACGGTGGAACTTCCCACGCCCGGCAGCAACGCGGGCAAAGTCAACGGCCGCGACCACAATCATTACGGCTTCACGCTTTGGATGGCCGGCGGCGGCGTGAAGGGCGGCACGACTTATGGCTCCACGGACGAGTTCGGCTTCAAGGCGGCGGAAAATCCCGTGCACATCCACGACCTCCACGCGACGATCCTGAAGCTGATGGGCTTCGACCACGAGAAATTCACCTACCGCTACGCGGGCCGCGACTTCCGTCTCACGGACGTGCAAGGGCACGTTGTGAACGAAGTGATCGCATAAGAGACCGTGGGAAAGCGCAGGCCGGGTCCGTTGAGGACGATTCCTTTCACGGCCCTTTGAGTTTCTTCGCGGCTCCCCTCCCGAATCCGCTCTGGGTATGATTTCGTATTTATTTCGGACCTCCGCGTGAGCCTCGATCGCGAGTTTCCCTGGAATTGTGTCCACCTGACGTACCAATTCACCCCTCCGGAGGGTATGGTGAGGGTATGATTTTCGTATGGTACGCATATGATTTCCGCCCGCTTTTCGTGGCTTTCCAGCACATTGGGATCCTAAGCTTAGAATTCCACGTGGACAAGTTGTCGCG
>JADMIO011385320.1_pt1 | contig 70987 bp, 50 predicted proteins | sample 8958161 | NCBI WGS metagenome assembly JADMIO01 (sample SAMN16585339, study PRJNA669376) | soil metagenome | isolation source: Crop rotation soil | place: USA: Cullars Rotation, Alabama | collected 2011 | reverse complement strand
CGACTTCAAGTCACGTGAATTCCAAGCTTCGGATCCCACTGTGCTGGAAAGATCCAATACCCCCACGGCGTCGGCCAAGTTGGTGGCGCCGGTCAATATTATGGGCCGATGCTGCATGGCGGATTCCACCTCACGCGAAACCGGCAGTTCGTCCGCCGCGCCGATCAATATCACTTGGGCGTTCAACTCTTCGATCAGGCGGTCGGCCAACGCCGCGAATCTTTCGGCGGGCCAACGTTTGGCGCGGCTGTTGGTCGAACCCGGACAGAGCGCCACCACCGGGCGATCCGCGCGAATACCACGGGCGGTCAGCAATTTCGCAGCGGCTTCACGCTGCCCCTCCGCCAAGGGCAATTCCATCCGCGGCGCCGGTTGATCATCCGGCGACCGACCGAGGATCCATCGTTCGAACTCCGCTACCAAATTTAAGTAGTAGTAAACCTCGTGCTGTTGCTTGATCTCGTCCGTCTTAACCACGCGGTGGGTCAACAGATAGCTGCGACCGTCCGTGGCATAACCCAACCGGACCGGCACCGAGGCGAACCGCGCGATCAAGGCCGCTTCGAAAGCGTTTTGGAACAAGATAGCCGCGTCGAATTTGCGCCGCCGCCATTCGGCAATTTGACGGAACGGAGCTCCGATCGGACCCTCGCGGTCGTAGATCAACAAATCGTCCACGAACGGTGCGCCGGCGAAGATACCTTTGGTCCACGAACGGGTCGCCAGCGTGATGTGCGCATCGGGCAGGATCCGACGCAATTCCCACAACGCGGGAATGGTCATGATCGCGTCGCCAACCCAATTGGTTCCGCGAACGACGATGCGCCGGATGTCACGATTCGATCCCATGGTGGAAGACGAGATGTCAGATGCTAGATGCTAGATGTTAGTAAAAGAGTCCCTACGACCTTGACGGCCTGAGTGGTAGCCGCGTTTCAAATAAAGGGTTTGCCTTTACTAGCATCTAGCATCTGACATCTAACATCTTCCTAAAACAGCGTTCTAACTCCATCCGCGACGCCGATCTTCGGTTGCCAGCCCAGTTCTTTTTCCACCTTGGTCAGATCGGACAGATAATTCAACGGCACCGGAGCGGGCAAGGGATTATCGTCGTCCGTCACGGCGCTGACCCCCATCTCGTTCGCGATCACCGCCAGCAACCCGCGCAACGACGTCGAATTCTCGGCCCCGCCGCCGATGTTGTAGGTTCCCATCATCACCGGGGAATCGATAAACGCGCGGCAGGCTTTCGACAGATCGTCGACGTGCAACAGATCCCGTCTCGGTTCGCCCGCCGGAAACCGGACCGGCGTACCGAATTTCACCGCATCGACATAAGCGCCGACGAAGCCGGGTTCATTCCCTTCGGACGTGGGCGCGTAAACCGTGGACAGCCGGAAGATCGCCGCCCGGAAGCCGCGGGCCTGGGCGTAATACTCTACGTAGCGTTCGCCGATAAGTTTGGACCACTCCAACGCCGTATGTCCGGCATAATCGGTCGGGCACGTTTCCGGCACCAGTTCGTAGTTCTCCGCGTGCGGTCCGTACACATCCTTGGTCGAGGCGTAAATGAACGCCGAATTCGGCTGCATGTAACGCAGCAAGTTCGCGACCCCTTCCGCATTGACGCGGAAGCAGGACTCGGCGCCTTCGGGCGATTTGTCCAGATGCGCGGCCAAGTGAATCACGGCGTCGTAATCTTCGACCATCCGCGCATCCAACGGGTTCAGGATGTCCAAGTGCGAACGGCGCGAAAGATCGTCCGCCGAAAAGACCCGGCGCACATGCGTGCCCAAATATCCGCTACCGCCCGTAACCAGAATTCTCATAATTAAAAGTGGTCAGAGGTCAGAGGTCGGAGGTCAGAGGTCAGTTGGCGAATGTCTGGGATTGCGAATTCCACCCTAACGGACTTCAACTAGACAAACGCCGCAAATCAAAGATGCGAGTTGCGAACTCAAATGATTTTTACCAGCCTCTGACCTCTAACCTCCGACCTCTACTTCCCTTTTGCAAATTCCGACAGCCGCGACAACGTGTCCGGCCGCCCGATCACCACCAGCAGATCTCCGCCTTTCAATTCTACCTCACCGTTCGGTTGATAGATCATCGCGCCATCGGCCCGCCGGATCGCGACCACTACGGAATTCAATTCGGCACGAATATTGGTTTCGCGCAGAGTTTTGCCATCGTAACTGCAGCGGGCTTCGACCTCGACCTGCTCGACCCCTAAATTCAAGTTCTCGGCGGCGATGGAATCGATGAAATCGGCCACCGCCGGTTTGGTCAGGGCCTGGGCCATGCGGTGACCGCCGATAATTACCGGCGCGATCACGCGATTGGCGCCGGCCCGGATCAATTTGTGTTCGGCCTGTTCCTCGGCCGCGCGCGCGACGATATGTAATTGGGGGTTCAAATCTCGCGCGATCAGTACCACATAAACATTATCGGCGTCGTCGGGTAGACAAGCCGCCAATCCCCGGGCGCGGTCGACACCGGCATCGTGCAGTGTCGATTCTAAGGTCGCATCGCCCACGATGACGTGATGGCCCGCAGTGGTCCAGCGTTCCACCTTGGCGGGCGTTCGCTCGATAACGACGAACGATATGCCGGACCTTTCTAACTCGCCCACCACGCGCGAGCCCACGCGGCCCGCACCGCAAATGATGTAATGGTCACTCAGCTTCATCATTTTTCGCCAACGCTTTCGTTTTTGGAAACTCTCCAGCAGTTCGGACTGCACGATGTTTTGCACTATGTTCGTCAGCGCATACAGGACCGTCCCCACTCCCGTGAGCATGAAAAATATGCTGAACACTCGCCCGACCCGCGTAGATGGGTGAATGTCACCGAAACCGACGGTGGTCACGGTTTGGGTCGCGGCGTAAAAGCTGTCCAGCCAACCCCATCCCTCGATCAAGTGAAAACCCAACGCACCCAAACCGGTAACCAGCGCGATGGCCATCACGGCAAACAGGAACGGCCGCTGGCGCGGAAGGGCTAGCTTGGGAGTCGGGAGCGAACTGCTATTCATTTGAGATCAAGAGGTAAAAACAAAAATAGTTTCGTAATACGATGTTACGCGATGCGCTCTTGCCGGACAATCGCCGTTTGGCCCTGAAGCGAGCGGATTGTGACCTTCAGGGTGTGCATAGGGTGTAATTAACCGTGGTAGGGCGGCTAGTGGCGGGTAAACCGTTCAAGCGCTTTGAGTCCCGCCTTTAGGCGGCCTCCGTTTCGGCACGATCCGGGTTGGCCTCCGAAAGCCTGCTAAAGCAGAGACTCAAAGCGCTTGCGCGGTTGAACCTATGAAGCGATTACCGAATCGCACGTTTATTACACGGCGCAGAAGGCCCGGGAATCGATTACTAGACAGGTTTTGCGCAAAAGCGGTAAAGTCGAACTAGGGGGTTTGGGCTTTGGGAAAGGCAGACGTTTTTCGTCAACAGTTTCGACCCCTGCGGCATCTATATTTCCAGTATATGACGCCTACCTTAAGTTTTTTCCCGAATCGCTTTGGTTTTACCGCCATTATCTTGATGGCGCCGATCACTCGCCCCCCGAGCCGTACCGCCGGCGCCGCTAAGTAATTGCTTTTCAAGGTCTTACCTTCAGTCGATTGATTCCGTGAAGAAATATCCACCACGTTGGAAGCCACCCGCTGCGAGCGGCCGCGGGCGCATGGTCCGCTATCAAGAACCGAAGGTTGGATTTTTCCGCCGGTGGCTGCGGCGTTTAACCCGTCCGGTGGTGTTGATCCCGATCGGGATCGTCGCGGCGGTGATGATCGGGGTTTTGGTTTACTACTGGACGATCTTTTCCGAGCGGATCGATCACCTGTTGAACGGCGACGTTTTCACGCGGACGGCGGGGATCTACGCCGCGCCGAAGATGATCCACGCCGGCCAAGATCTTTCAGTCGAAGAGCTGCTCACCTATCTCAAGGCCGCGAACTACGTAGAGAAAAGCCAGCAGGGCGACGCCGCGCGCGGACGTTACCGCGTACAGGATCTGGCGGCCAGCAATTTCGCGACGCCGCCGGGTAAAAGTAAGCCGCCTGCGAAACCGGAGCCGAATGCGGACGATTCGGCCTCGCCTCCCCCGCGAGGTTCCGCCTACAAGTCGGGTGCGATGGTCGAGGTAGAACCCAGCAGCGACGCGAACGTCGACGGTCAAAAGATGTTCCACCCGTTGCGCATACAATTCGCAGCCGGCGGAACCACCATCGCCAGCATCGGCGATCTGGCTAATCACGTGCCGTATCAATCGGCCGAGTTGGAACCACAATTGATCAGCTCCGTGGCGGGACAAGACCGTTCGAAACGGCGTGTGATTGGGTTTCAGGATCTGCCGCCGCATTTGATCAAAGCCATTACCACCACCGAAGACCGCGCATTCTTCGAACATTGGGGCATCAACGTGCGCGGCATCGCCCGTGCCTTTTTCCGCCGGTACGACGCCGACCCGAACTCGCCGATCTCTAACCAGGGCGGCTCCAGCATTACGCAGCAGTTGGTCAAGAATTTGTTGCTGTCGCCGGAACGCACCTGGAAGCGCAAGGCGTCGGAAGCGTATATGTCGGTGATTCTCGAAACCCGGCTTTCCAAACAAGAGATCTTTGCGCTTTATTGCAATCAGGTTTATCTGGGCCAGCAGGCGGGATTTTCCATTAACGGATTTGGCGAAGCGGCCGAGGCTTATTTTGGGAAAGACGTAACGGCGCTGTCCGTGCCCGAGGCCGCTTTTCTGGCGGGCATCATCCGCAGCCCCAATCGGTATAACCCTTACCGCGATCTGAATACGGCGACGCAACGCCGCAACCAGGTGCTGGATTCGATGACCGAGACGGGCGCCATCACGCCGGAATTGGCGGCGCAAGCCAAAGCGACACCGCTGAAAGTGGTAGCGGCCAAAACCCGGATCGATCTCTCCGACGCACCCTATTTTGCCGATTACGTCCAGAATACCTTGTCCGACATCGTTCCCGATGCAGGCATGACCCAACACCTGCGCGTTTACACCACCTTGGACATGGACTTGCAGCGTGCTGCGGTCAACGCGATCAATAAACAACTTGACGTGCTGGATAAAGTCGTTGCTAAGCGCGGTGTGGAACCGGGCACGTTGCAGGCTTCGTTGGTCGCCATGAACGTCAAGACCGGCGAGATCATCGCCATGGTGGGCGGGCGCGATTACACCAAAAGCCAATTGAACCGCGCGACCGACGCCATGCGCCAACCGGGTTCGGTCTTTAAGCCCTTCGTGTATGCAACGGCGTTGAATACCGCCTACGATCCGGTGCCGCGCGTGATCACAGCGGCGGATGTCTTCAAGGACGAACCGAAAACTTTTTATTTCGAGGGACAGACCTACTCGCCCGGCAACTTTGGCGACCGGTATACCAACGGACCGCTTACGCTGCGTGATGCCCTGGTTAACAGTAAGAACGTCATCACGGTCGAAGTCGCCATGGATGTGACCATCGGCCGCGTGATGGCCCTGGCCGCGAAGGCTGGTTTGCCACACGTCGACAAAGCCTATCCCGCGATGGCCTTGGGCGCGAGCGAGGCCACGCCGCTGCAGATCGCGTCCGCTTACACCGCGTTTGCCGACAACGGTTCGCGCATCACGCCGGTGGGCATCAACCGCGTCACTACCGGCACCGGCACGACGGTGGCCGCGCCCACGGGTCAGCGCAACGAAGTGTTGCGTCCCGATGTGGCCTATCTGATGACCGATCTTTTAAAGGATGTGGTTAACCGCGGTACGGCGGCCAAATTGAACGGTCGCGGTTTCCATAACGAAACAGGCAAGACCGGATTCGCCGGCAAGACCGGCACCTCGCGCGACGGTTGGTTTGCGGGCTTCACGCCAAATATCGTTTGCGTCGTTTATGTGGGCTTCGACGACGGTTCGCAATTGGGTATTACCGGTGCGGACGCTGCGTTGCCGATCTGGGCCGACTTTATGAAGGCGGCGCTGACCGACCATCCCGATTGGAATGGCGATTGGCAACGCCCGGAAAGTATCCAGGAAGCCGAGATAGATATCCGGACCGGGAACGTGATCGGATCGGTCGCGCAGAATGGTGAAACCGGTCCGCCGCCCCCTCCACCGGATGTACCGTACGATCCCGACAACCAACCGCAAGCCGACCCCGCGGCAACGCCGCAAACGACACCGACTGACGTTCCGGCGGAATTCCGCCGGAAGGAATTGTTTATCAGCGGGACCGTGCCTGGAGGGACGCGGCCGCCCTTGCCTGAAGACGGCAATGAAGCGCCACCATTACCGGATGTAACTCCCTACGATCCGGATCTGGAACCCTCGCCCCCACCCGGCGCCGACGATCAGGGCGTGCCGGCGGCGCCGCGCAGTACTTCGCGCAACGTGACCATCGAGAACGGTACGGTAACCGTGGACATAGACCCGACCACTGGGTTGTTGGCGGCTTCGACCTGCCCAGTCATCCGTACCAAGACCTATCTGATCGGCAAGGAACCGCACCAATACTGCGGGCCTCAGTATCACGGCGGAACTGCGCCTGCACCACCCGCGGATCGCCCTAGGCGCTACTCTCCTTAGCGAAGAACCTTATCCACGAATAAAAGCGTGCACGAATACTCACGAATCATTCAACGTGCCTCTAAATTCGTGTTTATTTCTTTTTTCTATTCGTGAAGATTCGTGGGAAAACTCCCCTTACGACCCGGCGTCTGCCGGTTCTTCTTCCACCGCTTGTTGACCCGCCAAAAGTAAGCCACGGCGATGCCCGCCAAGATCGAGGTGAAGGCGAAGAGTTCGACCACATACCGCGGTTCCGGATTTTCGATGGTAGAAAAGAAGACGATGCGCGGGATGCAGAGTAATGCCACCAGCAGCGCCCATTTGCGCCCGCCGCGTTTCAGGACCAGCATCCATCCGCCGATCTTACCCAAAATGGTATAAATGGCCACGATCACCGCGAACAGCGGCAGCCAGATCTGCTGGTGCGTGTCACGGTCCAGCTCCGACCACGGGAACAACTGGCCCGAGAACGGATAATATTGCGAGTGCGTACCGAACCAGAGCGCGAACATCCGCTTGATCGGCATCCAGACGTAATACCGAACCGGCGAACGCGAGATGCGCTCTTGCGCGATCTGGGCAAAACCGGCATCGATGGCCGGCGTCATCTCGACGTTCGGTTTATCTTCGTCGGAATTGTCGTCACTGCTATCGTCGCTGTCGTCCGACGAATCGTCGGAATCATCGTTAGCGTTATCGTCGGCGTTGTCGTTGTCGTCGTTGCTGTTATCCGCCGCGTTCGCATTGCCGCCGGTACCGCCGCCATGGTTATTGTTCGCATTACCTTTCGGGGCAGGCGTGTTCGCGCCCGAGAACTTTTGCGGCGGCGCAGGCTCTCCCGGCACCGGGAGCGTTTGCGGGCCACTGGGCGCCGCCGGTTCATCGTCGGGTGACGGCGGCGGATGATTGTATTGGTCTAGTAGGGCCGCGACGCGGGCCTTTTCCTCAGGCGAATCGAACGCCTTGGCCGGCAACTTATCGACGGTTATCGGTTCGTCATCCAGCGCCCAAATAACCGGTTCGATATATTTCTCATCGTCGACCCAAGTCCGCAGCCACCGGTAATAACCGCGCGGGACGAATTCGCCCGGCATCTCGGCATGCGCCGGCGACATCGGTTGAAACACATTGAATTGACGTTTGTTCCGAATGGTCCACGGCACCAACACCACTACGAACAACGCCGAGAAGACCGCTCCGTAGAGCAGCACGCGGCTAAAACGAAAAGCAAAGGGCCGTGATTCCAACTGCCCATCGGTTCCGGGCCAGCAGCGCGACAGTAAACCCGCCAAGACCAAGGTAAACCCCGCGCCCGCGGCGAACAGGCCGCTGTCGGGGCGGATCAGTACTGACACCCCCGCGATCAATCCGCCCGTGCCCCACCAGATCAACGCGCGCCGAGTGCTGCCAGTCTTTAACGCAAGCGTTGCCACCAGAGCCAACGCGATCGCTAGAAACGTCGCCACCGTTTCGGTCAGGATCGTCGCGACGTATATAACGGTGAACGGACAGACCGCTGCGATGCCCGCCGCCAAAAGGGCCGCGCGCCGTTTGCGTCGCTGATCCGGCATCCAGAGATAGGCCAAGGCCGCTATCAGCGCGCAGGTCAATGTATCGATCACCGCTTGGACCAGCCGCACCGCGGTGTTGTTCAGGTCGCCCGTTAGCGCATAAACGACGCCGAGGAAGATGGGATAACCCGGAACGCGTATCAGCGTGGGTTGCAGTGGCGGCTGTTCGTCGTCGGAAAAGGTGGAATGGTCGACCAGGTTGACGGCCAGTCGCGCGTAGGCTCGCCCGTCGTCCGGTTCGTCGTTCGCCAGGAATCGTGCGACCGTCAGCCGGATACCCAGCGCCAGCAGCAGGATAACTGCCAACGCCATCAACGTACTATGTTTTCCCGCCTTGCTCGCGGATTCCGCGGTCATAACTTTTTAGGCAGTGGCCAATTCCGGACGCCTGCGCCGGGCAGTTCTTAAGGTATGCGCCAACACCGCCAGTATGATAATCGCGCCGCCCAGCAATGCCCAACCCGACGGACGCTCGTGCAAGACCAAAAACACCCACACCGGATTTAGCACGGGTTCGATATACCCAACGATGCCGGCATCCAACGACCGTACGCCGCGCGACATGCCCAGCGTAAACAGCGTGTAGGCCAAACCGATCTGCACGACGCCTAAATACGCCACAGCGATCGCGTCGTGTTTGGTCATGACCGATATAGATTGCCACCCGAACGGGGCAGTCAAAATAACCAATAAGAGGTTGCCGTAAATAACCGAGGCCGCGCGATTTACCCGTTGTGACGCCGGGTGACGCAACAACAGAAAATAAAAGCCCATGCAAAGGCCGGACCCCAACGCCACTAGGTTACCCGTCAGATGGTCGGTATCCAGCTTGCCCACAAAGAAGAGCGACATGCCGCACATGCACAACAGAACCGTCAGCAGATCGGACGCTTGAAACCGTTCGCGGAAAAGCCAGGGCTCGAAGATCAGGATGTAGATCGGCGCCGTGTATTGAAGAAAGATGGCGTTCGCGGCGGTGGTCTTCTTGGTCGCGATAACGAACAAGAGCAACAGCGCCGCATACAGAATGGTAGTGAGCACCGTCAGCCGGTTGATCCGCCAGCCGTGTTTACGGGTCAGGAAACCGATCGTGACCAGCGCAAACAGACAGCGCCAGAACGATACTTGCAGCGCCGACAGGGTGGTCCACTTAATGAACAACCCGCCCGTACTCCACAATAATGCCGCCGCAAAGATGAACATCAGCGGCGGCATCGAAAACGAGTCCGGACGGGATTTCGGTTCGTTATGGTCGGCGGATTCCAAGTTAGCTCGCAGCGGCGTTCTCGGACGGCCGCTCGGATTCGTTCGGCAGCGGTTCCGCGATGGCGCCTTCAGCACGTTGCCGCAAATACTTACCGAAGACACCGTTCCACGGAGGAATGACGATCGAGACCGCGCCGTAACTTTGCGCCTGACAGGCCAGACGGACCAACGGTTTCGGGGCGGAATTGTCGTCGTAGCCGAATTCGCGGATCCGCTTGCCTTCGCGCACGCCGACATCGGCCAACTTCTCGGCGCCGCCCAGCACGCCCACCCAGCAGGTTCCGCACGAGGCCGAACGGCACTCGACCGGGATCGGCCCCTCGATACAACGGGAATCGAAATCGCTCCACTTGCGCGAATGGTCGCGCGCCGCACCCGAGGCCAACTCCTCCTCGTTCATCAACTTGAAGTGCGCGCGGTTTTCGTTCTCGTTATAAGTCACGGTCCATGATTTATTGACCGTCTTCAGGAAACCGAACAGCCCCTGACCGTCGTCCTTGGCGCGGGCCTGCAACACCGCGTCCGGCGACATGCGCGCGTGACGGCTGTCGATATGGACGGTTCCACGGGCCGCCGCGAATTCGGTAGCGCCGACTTGCGTCAAGGTCATGTAGGCCACGGCCGTAATGCCGGTCAGCAACGACGGATCGACCCGCAATCGGGCGCCCACCGCCTCGGCCGTCTGACGGATCTCGGCGGCTAGGGTCCCGCCGGTCGCGTTCTCGAATGTCTTTAATCGTTGCGTAACGGCTTCGCGCACATCGGGCCAGAACCGATGGCCGTAAAGGAAGGTGTGCGACTCGTCGATCTGATCGGCCAGCCGATAGTTTCCCTGGATCAACAACCGCTGCGCGAGTTTCTCTCGGTCGGGCGCTTCTTCTAGGGCGCGAAATAATTCGACCGGATAAAATTTGAACCAGATCTGCGTGGCGGCGCGGTCGACCTCGTGGATCGACGGCAGCAACTCCGCCAAAGCCGTAGTCCAATCTTCCGGCTCCTGCCGGTTCAAAAACTTGATCAATTCCGATTCATTAATGCTCATCTGAAAACCCTTATTAAGAATATCGCTGTATTTAGAAACGAAAATTTTAACAGTATCGGCGGCGCGGCTCAAATCCATCTCTGGCCAGCGAGTTCACTGGGTACGATTAAAGGCGCGGGTAATAGATCGCTTTGAACGCAGGCATTACGATACGGGGACCAGACGCTTCGTGTTTTTTTCGTGCGCGCTTTTTTCGTGTCTTTTCGTGGTTAGCCTTTACGTTTGGTACCGTAACCACCAATCTAACCACGAAATACACGAAAAAAGCGGCACGAAGACGCACGAATTAACCTCGGCGGATGCCTCGCACTTTTAATTCCACCTGGTTCGCTACCATTTGAAAAGGCGCAAAGAACTTAGAAGTACGCTCCGCCCCTCGTCGGTGGTTCGCACTCCGCTCTTTGCGCCTTACCCGTGAAACGTCCCGAAACTGATAGGGGACGTTAGTTAACTAGATATCCGACCTGAACGTAGAAAAAGTGATTCCCTTCGGAATAGTTGTCGTTGCCGATCGAATAGGCCGCCGCGCCCACCAACCGCTTGCTGAATTTAAACGACGGTCCGAAGGTGAAATATCCGGCGGAATGCTTGCCGGTGATCCAATCGGCGTTGAAACTCAACCGCCGGGTGATCGCCTGCTCGAACGTGAACTGCGCGCCTCCGCGGTTGGCGTTCGGCGAAACCACATTCTTGGTGAAAAGGTAAGCGCCCGCGCTGATCCGGGTCCGGCTGCCCAACGTTTTACTGACCTGCGCGTAGGTGTAAACCCCCGCCCGGTAAATGCGCTGCCGCACCGGTATATAAACATTCGCGCCGGTAACCACCGCCACCCCGTGCGATTCGTTCTCGTAGACTTTAACCTTGACGGTCGGTACCAACGTAGTCGAATCCCGGCCGGGCTGGACGTTGCCGGTGACGTTCATTCCGACCTCGACGCGGCGGGGCCGAACGCCCACGACCACGCGCGGCACGACCGAGGAAAAGTGGTGCACGGAACGCGAATCGTGCACCTTAAAACTGACGTCCGCCTCGACGTAAACTTTTCCCTTATCCAAAATATCGGTGGTCGGAACGTTAAAGACAGTTTGCTGCGCGGCGGTCCGTTGAGCGCAAACCAAGACCATAGTAGCCGCAAACAAGGTAGTTAGGATCAATACACGCGTGCTCAAGCACAGCGATAGAGTGCGGGGCAGTTTCATTGCTTTGTCTTTCTATCGACGCGGGGTCAAGGGGTCAGGCGGGCATTGCCGTTCCCATTGGTCCACCGGATGAGTCCCGCTCCGCACAAACGGGAAAGTGGTCTTGTGGCTCTCAGTGTGGAAACGGTATAGCCGAATTCGCAGGCGCGAGTCAAGCGCGCAGGCTCTCATCGTTCAAAGAAAAACCCCGCTTCAATCACGAAGCGGGGTTGGGGGAAAAGGGTTAGCAGCCTATTGAACGATGGTGAACGGGGCCTCCGGGGCTAGGGTCTGACCCGAAACCCGGTCCTTGATGCGGATCACCATTCGATAATCGCCCGGGACCAGACCGAGGGTGGGCATCAGCCGCGCCAGCGTCAACCGCTGTCCGGCGTCGCTCAAGCCACTCCAATCCTCATTCTGATGGAAGACTTCTTTGCCATCCTTCATCAAGGCATATTCGACATCCACCGACGGCCGCAGGGTGGTTTCATCGATACCGGCGTTGTAGATCTGCATGTAAAGGCCAACCTCTTGCCCGCGGCGGTAATGCGCCGAGACGTTCGGGATCACCTTCTTGTCGCCGATGCTGAACATCTCGCCCGGCGGACGGTCGCCCAGATTCTCCAATCGCGTGGCCAACACTAAGGTCGAGGTCGCCAGTTGATCGGCCGTATACCGCGGTACCGTGAACCCGAGGCTCTTGTAACCCGTCGCACCCGACGAGACGTCGCGAACGATGACGTTCACTTTATAAGTTCCGGGCGGCAGCGCCACGGCTTTTTGATAGGCCGATTTACGGTCCTTGGCGTCGGCCAATTCGGCCACGGTGGCCCGCGTGATCACGGGGTCCTCGAAGGTGCCGAACCGGCGGCCCGAAACACCCACTATACGGCCAAAGATGTTGACCCGCGCTTGTTGAATACCGCCGCTGTCCTGAAACACCAGGTCCTTGTTCTCGGTCTGGATGGTGAACGCGGTAACCACGCGGTCGTCCGATTGGCGGAAGAAATCGACGCGCATGTCAAAGCTGAGCGGGTTATCGTCAAAGCTGCCGCTGGTCGCGCTGGCGATATCGCTTTCGAGGTCCTTGAATTTGACCTCGGGTGGCCGCGAAAGATCGGCGATGATCTGCATCCGGGTGAACGGATTGTCCTGTTCGCGCTGGTACCCGCTATTAGCATTGATGCCCGAGATACGATCAGACTTATCCGCTAACCCCATCTGTTCGGCCAAAGTCAGGCCGGCTCCCGGGATGTGCAGCATCGCGTCCTTTTCGTCGGGAGATCGCGCGATGTGGTACTCACCGCTGCCCGTCGGATCGACAAATTCGATCTCGATGCCGTTCCCTACATTATCCAGATGGCGATAGAACCAGATCTCGAACGGATAGGTCGTCGTGTTGCCGCCACCCTGATAGGACGGCCGGTCGTAATTACCACCGGTGGGGTGGGTTTCGACCTCGTCCGGTTTGCCAAAGGTGATATAGATACGGCCGCGATCGGACTTCCAACCCGGGATGCCGGAACTGTAATGTTCGTTAGCGTAGGCGATGCGCTCGTAATACTCTTCGCGATACTCGTTCTCTTCGGTGTCCGGATCGGGATCGCGCCGCCGCCAAAAGTCTTCAATAAATTTCTCCCGCTCTTCATCGGTTTCCAGTTTATTGAACGCACGCTTTTCCGAGTCGGTAATGATGTACGCAACATCCTTTTCGACCCAATCGCGATAGACCCGCTTCACCTCGGGCCGCTGGTTGCGCGGCCGTTGCGACGGATCCTGCTGCGAAGGATTTTGCTGTGCCAAAATCGGCTGAGCGACAAACGAAAAGAGACTGGCGGCGAAGAGAGCTTTCTGCGCAAGCCGCGAACGAAAGATCATAATTGACTCCTAAAACAATTCCGGCAGGGGCGGCACTCCAAATGTGGAGGCATGATTAATTAAATAAACAGATAAAACAAGGAAAATTGTTGGGGTTCCGATCCAACTACCTCTCGGACCGAACGCGGCCGAGGACAATTCCAGATTGTTGAATTGTAGTTTTCGATCCCAACAGAGTCAAGATGCGGGAAATAGCCAATTGGTTCGATTTTCCGTGGCGTTTGATTAGCCCGGCTAGATTCGGAATGCGCTCAGCGAATCGGAAACACCAACCGGTCAACTGACAGATTCATTTTGACCGATTAGTCGTCAATTTGAGAACTGAGACTGGTCGCGAAGTGGTTTTACCTTTACAGTGCATTCACAATATTCATTTGCTGTTTTCTTGCTGATCTACGAAGTATTGCTATTTTTGCTAACAAAACCAATGAGTTCGGCCGGCGACTTGCACGCTGACGGCCGAGATGTAGAGCCAGATACGGCTCGGAAACCGCTAGCGTTTTCGGGGCACACCGGTTGCAAAACACCCGACAGAGGTCTCCGGACGAGACCGACGGAAAGGACCATAGGAGTGCCAAACCATGAGTGCCCAAGTCGCAATTTCCCCCAACCCAACAATACCATTGACGCCGGACGCTCTACCGCCTCAGGATCTGGGGACGGTGCTGCTGGTGGAGGACGACGGAGCTATTCGTCGTTACTTAGAAGTTATCTTGCATCGCGCCGGATTCAAGGTGATCTCAGCCTCCGACGGCTTGCAAGGGATGAAAGCGGCGCTGATTTCCGGAGTTGACGCCGTCGTGACCGACGCGGTCATGCCCCATCTGAACGGATACGAATTGTGCCGATTCCTGCGGCGGCACCCGAAACTCTCGCGCGTGCCGGTCGTTCTACTCAGTGGGTTGGAGCACCAAGCCCCCGAGGTTGCCGACGCCGACAACGCGGATGTTTATCTGTCCAAACCGGTTCGCCCCGAAGAGCTGACCGACAACTTGACCCGATTGATGAAAGCAGCGTAACGAACTTTCATTGTACTAACAGCAAAAGGCGAGGCCGGGCCGGCCTCGCCTTTTTCATTTTATTTTCACCACAAAGTCACAAAGAACACGTTTGAAATTTTTTCTCTGTGCTCTCTCTGTGAGTTTTCTTAACCGAGAGTCGCATCCAGCGGCGTGTACTCCAAACCTTGGTCGATCGCGATCGCTTCGTAGGTCAGTTTCCCGGCGTGGGTATTCACCCCGGCCTTCAACCCCTCGTCACCGGCAATAGCACTGCGAAATCCTTGATTCGCTAAGGTCAATGCGTACGGCAGCGTGGCGTTGGTCAGGCCGAAGGTCGAGGTACGCGGAACCGCGCCCGGCATGTTGGCCACGCAATAATGCAGCACGCCTTCTTCGTAGAAGGTCGGATTCGAATGCGTAGTCGGCCGCGTGGTCTCGAAACAACCACCTTGGTCCACCGCCACGTCCACCAACACCGAACCTTTTGGAATGTTCTTTAGCATCTCGCGGGTGACCAGTTTCGGCGCCGCCGCGCCGACCACCAACACCGCGCCGATGATCAGATCGGCATTCGAGATGGCTTCGATTATCTGATAGCGGCTCGACGCCAAGGTAGCGACCTTGGAAAGAAAGATATCATCCAGATAGCGCAGCCGGTCCAAATTACGGTCGATGATGGTCACGTGCGCGCCCATACCGATCGCCATCTTGGCCGCTTCGGTCCCGACCACGCCGCCGCCAATGATCACCACACGGCCCGCCGGAACCCCGGGCACGCCGCCGAGCAGGATTCCCTTCCCGCCGTTCATTTTTTCCAAGTAGGTCGCGCCGACCTGCACGGACATACGTCCGGCAACTTCCGACATTGGGGTCAGCAAGGGCAGACGCCCTTGCTTGTCGGTGATGGTCTCGTACGCCACGCCGGTGACCTTGCGTTCCAGCAGCTGCTTGGTCAGTTCGCGTTCGGGCGCCAAGTGCAGGTAGGTGAAGAGCAGTTGGTTCTCTCGCATCCGGGGATATTCCGGCGCGATGGGCTCTTTGACCTTGACGATCATGTCGCCTTCGCCCCAAACATCGTCGGCGGTTTCCAACAAGGTCGCACCCGCTTTTTCATAAAGCGCGTCCTCGAACCCGGACCCATCGCCCGCGGTCTTTTGTACAAAAACGTTGTGCCCCGCATCAGTTAAAGCCCGTACCCCGGCCGGCGTAAGTCCTACGCGATATTCATTGTCTTTAATCTCTTTCGGCAATCCGATTTTCATATTTTCTCCAAAAAGATGTCAGAGGTCGGAGGTTAGAGGTCAGTCGGCTAATGAACGCAGCAATCCATTTAATAACCGGCCTACTTCCTGCATCTGGGGTTGTAGCGACTTAATAGTGCTATCGCTGACGTATCTAAACCGAAACGCTAGCTCCAAATGCGTGTCCAACTACAACAACGATCCTCTCGCATGTCCTAAAAACTGTTGGAACTCCTTTTTCGATCGTCGGCCTTGGCCTTCCGCGATGTTCGCGGGAATCGACGTGACCGCCCTACGGATCTGACTCGTCAAACCGTACGTTTCTTCCCTCGGGAAACAACGAGTCAACTCGTAAACAACTTCAGCAAGGCCGATCGCTTTTTGCCATACGATCAGATCACGATGGCTCCTGATTTTAGATTCGCTTGCATTTACCACGCAAACTAACCTCTAACCTCCGACCTCTAACCTCTATTAAATATCTTCGAGGTCGATTTGAGCGCGTTGCAGTTTACCAGAGTAATCGACGTAAACCGATTTCCATTCGGTAAAAATGTCGAGAACTTGCGTACCCGCTTCACGGTGACCGTTGCCGGTTCCCTTGGTGCCGCCGAACGGCAGGTGAACTTCCGCGCCGATGGTCGACGAATTGATGTAAAAGATGCCGGTGTAGACATCGTTCATCGCCGCGAACGCGCGGTTGACGTCTTGCGAGTAGATCGCCGCCGACAAACCGTAACGGACGCCGTTAACGATCTCGACCGCTTCTTCCAACGAGTTGGTCGGGATCACCGAGGTCACCGGTCCGAAGATCTCTTCTTGTGCTATCCGCATGTTCGGTTTCACATCGGTAAAGACGGTCGGCTCGATAAAATACCCGTAGGCGTACTGACCACCGGTCAGATGATTTCCGCCGCAAGCCAAGGTCGCACGGTCCACATTCTGGCCGATATCGACGTAGCTCATGATCTTGTCAACGGCCTGTTCGTTGATCACCGGTCCCATTTCCGTCTTCGCATCCAAACCATTGCCCACGCGCAATTCTTTGACCCGATCGACCAGCTTTTGCACGAACTTCTTGTAAACCTTCTTATGCACCACGACCCGCGACGACGCAGTGCAGCGTTGGCCCGAGGTCCCGAACGCGCCCCACACCGTTCCGTCCACCGCCAAATCCAGGTCGGCATCGTCCATTACAATGATGGCGTTCTTGCCGCCCATTTCCAACGAACAGATCGCGTTCCGTTCGGCACAGGCGCCGGCGACAATGCGGCCGGTGTCGGTCGAGCCGGTAAAGGAGATCAAACGCAAAGCCGGGTGCTCGGTGATGGCCGCCCCGGCGGTATCGCCAAAGCCAGTGACCAAATTGACCACGCCCGGAGGAATGCCCGCCTCTTCGCACGATTTGATCAGGTTGTAGGTCGAAAGCGGCGTGTCTTCCGCCGGCTTGATCACCAGCGTATTGCCACAGACCAGCGCAGGGATCATTTTCCATGAAGGGATCGCCATGGGAAAGTTCCAGGGCGTGATCAATCCACAGAGACCGACCGGTTGCCGCACGCACATGGCGAATTTGTTGGGCATCTCCGCCGGCGTGGTAAAGCCGTGGAGCCGACGGCCTTCACCTGCCGTGTAATACGTGCAATCGATCGCTTCCTGCACATCGCCGCCGGTCTCTTTCAAGACCTTACCCATCTCGCGGGTCATGTCGGCGGAGTATTTCTCTTTCTTTTTGATCAGGATCTCGCCCAAACGGAAAAGAATTTCCGCGCGGCGCGGCGCCGGGGTCTTGCGCCACCCGTCGAAAGCGTTCATCGCCGCATCGACCGCGCGATTGACATCCGCCGCGGTCGAACGCGGAAACCGCCCGATCAGCTCACGCTGGTCCGCTGGATTGCGATTCTCGAAAGTTTCGCCGCTCTCGCTGGCGACCCATTCACCGCCGATATAGTTGTGATACGTCCGTGCCGAGGTCTTACCGTTCGTTTTGCCGTTTTTGATCGGCGCTTTCTTCGTTGCTTGTGCCATTAAAATGTTCCCACGGCGGCTTTGAAATGCCGCCAAGATTTCGCTTCGTTATTGATAAGTAAATTGTACGATCCGTTGAACCGCCCGTTGATCGGTGCGGTTATACCTTAAAATTTCGAGAACTACCGGCGATCCCGGTTTCAATGCGTTCACCAAGTTGTTCACTTCCGCGATCGAACCGACCGCTGTTCGATTGATACGAGTGATCACGTCGTTCGGACGCACCGCCGGTTGACCCGATGAATCCTTGACATCGGCCAACACCCCATTTGGATTAAGTTCCTTGACCAACACTCCATGAACGCCGGTCATGTTGATCGCCGTCGCTGCCTGCGGGGTCAGCTCGGCCAATTTGAACCCAAGCGTTAAGCTGTCCGCCGGTTTGTTCGCCGGATCCACCTCGGCATCGTCGCCCAGGCCACGCGCTAGCGGTCGTTCTGCCAAAGTGACCGTAGTACTGCGGCGTTCATACTTTCCGGAAATTTCGCGCAAATAGACTAGCGGTACAGTCGTTCCGACCGGCGTCGCGGCGACCTTCGTAATTAATTCTTGCGCCGTGGCCACTGGCTGTCCATTGAATTCGACAATGATGTCACCAACCAGCATACCTGCCTTCGCGGCCGGGCCCGGTTCCTTATTGTCGGCGCCTTGATTACGCAGATCCGTCACGATCACCCCGCGGGTATCACCCAAACCGTAGACCTGGGCGAATTGTTCTTTCATCGTCTCCGGCGCCATCCCCAGAAAGCCCCGGCGCACCCGGCCATCGGCGACGATCTGTCGATAAACGAACGCCGCGTCATTCGACGGCAACGCAAATCCGATCCCGTTGTAATCGCCGGTCGAGGTGGCGATCTGCGAATTGATACCAACCACCTCGCCCTGCAAATTCACCAGCGGTCCACCGGAATTTCCCCGATTGATGGCTGCGTCCGTTTGCAGGAATTGTTGAAAACTAGTGAAGTAAGGCGTTTCCCGCTGGAGTTTCGAGATGATGCCCGCGGTCACCGTCTGGTCCAAGCCAAAGGGCGAACCGATCGCCAACACCCAATCGCCAACCTGCACCTGGTCGGAATCGCCTAACTTGACCGTCGGCAGGTCGTGCGGCGCATTGACCTTGACCACCGCCAGATCCGTCTCTTCATCGACGCCAACCACGGTACCGACGTACTCTTCGCCCGATTGCAGCCGCACGGTGATCCGGTTGGCATCTCGGACCACATGCTGGTTGGTCAGGATGTAACCCTTCGGATCGACGATAAACCCGCTGCCCACGCCGTAGGCCGGACGCCGGGTCTGCGGGTTGAACATATCGAATAAAGAATCGCCCGGCGCTTTATCCGGGGCCTGATCTCCGTCTTCCTCAACCGGCTCCGCCGCGGCGGTCTTGGTATCGATATTGACCACCGCCGGTTCGACCCGTTTCGCGATGTCGACAAACGGCGGGCCGACCGTTTCCGCGGGCGACGCCTTCGCTACGTGGCTCGAGCGCAATGACGGCAAATTGCCAAAGGTCATGCCCAGTCCCATTCCGACCAGCAGACAACAGCCCGCCAACGCTGCGATCCACCATCGTAACCGCCGCAAAAGCACGCGGTCGCCTTCAGAGATCTTTTCGGATTTGGGTCTAAACATGGCTAGTACCTCGCCTATTTGTCGCCGCCAAGCGGAATTTGGAAATCCAGTTTACGCTACGAAAGAACCTCGGTCCAAACAACCGTACCTTTAACAATCAACCGCTTTGAGTTCCTGCTTTAGCAGGCCGTGCGTCCTCTACCGACTTGACTCTTGCGAAACACCCGCCGCCTAAAGGCGGTACTCAAAACGCAGGCCCGGATGACAACGATTCAAGGGCTTTGAGTCCCTGCTTTAGCAGGCCGCGCGTTCGCTAGCGACTTGCCAATTGCGCATGACCCGCCGCCTGAAGGCGGTATTCAAAACGCGGACCTTTCGACCTGCGAAAAATCAAGCCGGCCTACCTGCATCAGGTCGGCCGGCTCAAAACAGGCGGCGAACTCGCGCTAATTATCGTTCGCCGATCGGAACATAGTGCAACCCGCGCGGTCCGACGTACTCCGCTCGCGGCCGGATCAGTTTGTTATTCGCGTACTGTTCCAAAATATGGCCGGTCCAACCGCTAATGCGGCTGACGGCGAAGATCGGCGTGTACTGGTCCAACGGGATCCCCATCATGTAGTAGGTCGAGGCCGAATAAAAATCCACATTCGGGTACATGCCTTTTTGGTCGAACATCATCTGCTCGATCTTGCGCGACATGTCGTACCATTTCATATTGCCGGTACGCTCGCCCATCTGCTGCGAGAATTTACGCAAATGCGTGGCGCGCGGATCCTCGGTCTTATAAACCGCATGACCGATGCCCATGATCTTGCGCTTAGCGGCCAACGCATCGTTGATGTAGGACTCGACCTTATCCAGCTCGCCAATCTCGAGCAACATCTTCATCACGTTGGTGTTGGCGCCACCGTGCAGCGGTCCCGACAAAGCCGCGATCGCCGCCGTCACCGCGCCGTACATATCGGCCAAAGTGCCGGCCACCACGCGCGACGTGAAAGTCGAAGCGTTCAATTCGTGATCGGCATGCAAGATCAAGCAGACGTCGAACATGTGAATGTCTTCGTCCGACGCAGCCTCGCCCCGCACCATGTACAAAAAATTAGCCGCTAAGCTGAGCTCGGGCTTCGGCGCCACGGGTTCCAATCCGTTACGAATGCGCTCCCACGCGGCAACGATGGTGGGTAACTGCGCGGTCAGCTTGGTCGCGGTCTTGATGCTGGCTTCGCGGCTGGTGTCGTGCGCGTCGCGGTCGTAGAAATCGAGGCACGAAACCGCCGTGCGCAGGATGTCCATCGGATCGGCCTCTTTGGGCCACTGCTTCATCAGCGCGATCAATTCCGCGGGTGCTTCGGCGTTCGCGCCCAACTCTTTTTTCAACTGATCGAGCTCAGACTGCGACGGCAATTTGCCGTGCCACAAGAGATAAACCACCTCTTCGAACGAGGAATGGGCCGCCAGATCGTGGATGTCGTAACCCTGATAAATTAAGATCCCCTGCTCGCCATTTACGTCGCCGATGGATGTCGTAGCGGCGACTACGCCGCGCAATCCCGCATTGGCGGCGCCGGCCGCCGGGGTGGGTGCGCTGGCCGTCGCGGCATCCTTCGCATTGTCCATAATTAGGTTCCTTAAACGATAAATTTAGATGTTTTCAAGATAGCAAAGTGCGTTTAGAGTGACAAGTTACGGACCAATTTGAGGCCGCGCGGAGCGGAAGATGCCAGATGTTAGATGTCAGATGTCGGACCCAAGGGATCAGATCCTAGCGGGCGCATAGTTGCGACTGCGCGAAATCCTGAACTAACATCTAGCATCTTTCTTTCTATGGCTGACTTATCTAAAGACATAATCAAAGCCGCGAAGCACGGTAACGTCGCGGCCATCAAAGCGCTGCTCACGGCCGATCCCAAGCTGATCGACGCGCGTGACAAGGACGGTTCGACCCCTTTGCACTGTGCCACTTGGAAAGGATGCCACGAGGCGGCTGCCTTCCTGATCGAAGCCGGCGCCGACGTCAATGCCGTCAACCAGAACGATCATTGGGGCACGACTCCGCTGCACGCCGCCGCCCACGCCAATCAAGCCGCCATCGCCGAAATGCTGTTAGCGAAGGGTGCAGACCTCAACGCCCAAGATATGAACGGAAAGACACCCATGTTCCACACCACCTTTCACAAAGCCACCGCCGCCGCGAAAGTGCTAGAACGCCATCTCGCGAACCGATCGTGAGAAGTTCCATCGGTTCGTTCCGCTTCTCGGCACCGCCCGATTCAACTCTGTCCAGGATTCGTCATATTAGAACGGAAGGAACCTGCCCGGCCGGCGCGGCGCGGTTAGGAAAACTTTTTAAGGAACTTCCGCGGCGCGGCGACGTGTAAGGGGCATCCGGTCCAGCCGGCTAAATCCAACAATTGCGCGGTTATGTTTCCCTCAACCCCCTGCAGTGAGCGCGGGCATCGGCCTTACTCTGCGGTGGGTGAGTGGATACTTGGCGATTTCGCATGCCTGGATCACGTTTTGTCTTTCGGTCGGAACTTCGACGTAACGGGTAAACTCGATTCCCTGCGCGAATTGCCGACACTGCCGATCCAAAGATTTCGGTACGAGATCCCTTTGAATCTGCGATGGAGGTGCGGTCGATGAAACGGGTTAGCATCGGTTTTTTTTGCCTGACCTTGGTCTTGGGGTTAGGGGTGTCTCGATCCGCAGCGCAATCATCGCTGGCCGGAAATTGGGTGGGCGGGTACGAAACCAGCGGGAACTACATACCCATCTCCGTGCGGTTCGACGCCACCGGTGGCAATTTAACCGGAGCTATCAACGCTCCCACGCGTCGGACGGCGGGTGCCCCTTTGGATAAGATCGAGTTTACCTCACCAAACGTAAAGTTCGAATGGCCCGCCGCGGGCCCGGTCGCTTTCGCCGGGCAACTGAATGGCGAGGTTATCACCGGCAGCATCGGATACCCGGGCGGCACCGGCGCCTTTCATCTCTTACGTACGGTTACTTTAGACCCCAAAGTCCTTGATCGATACGTAGGCGATTTTCAGATCGGACCGGACCGGTACATCTCCATTGCAAGGGCCAGTTTCCCGCAGGAAAGCATTACCTTCGTCGACCACGACTCTTCGAACGCGGAGCGTCGCATAGGGGAACTGTTCCCCATCTCGGGAAACACCTTCGTCGCCGGGTCGGGCCGGTGGATCGAGTATCCGGTCGAAGTTGACGCAACCTTTGTTGAGGATGGGCACGGCCAAGTCACTGCCCTGAAATGGAAGCCCCGTGACTCGTCGGAAATCCTAGGTAAAAAAGTTGCGCTCCAGTTTTTTAAGGCCGAGGACGTTAGATTTCGGAACGGCAACGTTACCCTGGCCGGAACCTTGACCCTGCCCGCCTCCAAGGGTCCGCATCCCGCGGTGGTTTTGATTATGGGATCCGACCCGAACTTGCGGATGAAAGGGTGGTTACCCCGATTCTTCGCGCAGCACGGTATTGCCGCGCTGACGTACGACAAACGCGGTAATGGAGAATCTACCGGAGATCTAAACGTGTCCGGCTTCGACGATCTGGCGGCGGACGCGGCTGCCGGAATTCGATTTCTCCGGAGCCGGCAGGACATCAAAGCGGAGCAAATAGGTCTATGGGGCATTAGTCAGGGCGGGTGGCTCGCTCCGCTGGCCGCCACGAAAATACCTAACGTCGCGTTTGTGATCCTTCACGCGGGTCCCGCGGTTACGCCCCGGGAGCAGGGCTTGATGGAACTGCGAAGCATTTTTCCGGCCGCGTACCCCACGCAGCAAGATCAATTGGACCAGGCGGTCGCGTATCAAAATCTTTATTACGACGCGTTGCACAGCGACGCGGCTTACGACCAACTGCAAGCCACTTATCTACAGCTTCAAGCGCGTGGTGCGGCGTGGGCCTGGAATCCGGGAACCAAGGAGGATCTGCGGAAAACCTGGTTTCGCCTGAGCATGGATTATGACCCTTTACCCGTTCTTCGACAGATAAAGTGCCCCGTGCTGGCGTTTTTCGGCGGGAAAGACGGTTTGGTCCCGCCCGATGGGAACGCGGCATTAATGGAAACGACCCTAAAGAACGCGGGAAATAAAGATGTCACGGTTAAGATCTTGCCGGGCGTAAACCATCTGTTCCACCTGCCGGGGATCGGCATTTACGGTCTCGGGACTTCGGGGAAAACGCCTCCCGGCTACTACGACGTCATGATCAAATGGTTGAAAAAACGCGTTGACGCGCACTAAAACCGAGATTTGCCTTTAGCTTCCTCATCCATTAAATACCTTTCCCCCGCTCCAAAAGCGCGGGGGCAGGCATTTCACTTTAAGATTCCCTGGAAGACGAATCCAGAACTGGTATACCAAAACTGGCTCAAATGATCGCCCACCTTCCGCATTGGCTTGCGAATCGGTAAAGTTCATCTTTAACCTATCGGACTAGCGACGGTCAGAAACGCTGTCAACTGTCCACTGTCAATTGGATTTCATGAAACGTCGTAATTGGATAATTTGGTGCGTGGCCTTTATCGGCTGGATGGTCATGGGTTTGTCGTTCAGTGTAAACGACTACCTGTCCGTCGACTCGTTGGCCAAATACTATGCGACGCGGCCAACGCTGGGCAGCATGCTGCTGTGGGACCTGGCGTATTGGCCGACCTGGGCTGTACTGGCGCCGTTGATCTATTGGCAGGCGCGACGGTTTCCACTGAGCCGGGTTAACTGGACGCGGAGTTTGGCCGTCCATATCGCCATCGGGTTGTTGCTGCTGGTACCGCAACGGGCGGTCTATTTGACCATCGCCTGGGTGTTCCAGAATCTGGCGGGCGAACGGTTGCCGCTGCTCAGCCTTTATCACGATTTTCTGTTGTACAACCTGCCGACGGGATTGATGAGTTATGTAATTCTGCTGGGCGGTTTCCTGCTTTACTTCAACGACAAGTATAAGCAGGAGCGATTACGTTCGACGCGGTTGCAGGCAGAACTGAACCAGGCCCAGTTGCAAGCGCTACGAATGCAACTGCAACCTCATTTTCTGTTCAATACCTTCAACTCGATCTCGGCCATGTTGCACGAGGACGCACACGCGGCCGACGAGATGCTGGCCCAATTGGGCGATTTTCTTCGCATGTCCCTGCAAAATTCGGGGCAACAAATGGTTCCGCTGGAAGTCGAACTAGATTTCCTGAAACGATATCTCTCGATCGAACAGATCCGTCTGCAACAACGGCTGCGAATCGATTACGACATCGAACCGACCGCGCGCGAGGCGTTGGTGCCCAACCTGCTGCTGCAACCGATCATCGAAAACGTGATCAAGCACGAGGTGGGCCAGACTTACGATCCGGTTCGGGTTGCGGTCGCCGCGCGGGTGGACCAAGGCCGGCTGCATCTTTCCGTGAGCGATGACGGGCCTGGGCTGGCCGGGAACGGCCAGCACACCACCGAGGGTTTCGGGTTGAGCAACACCCGGGCGCGATTGCGCAGCGCGTTCAATGAAGACTTTCGCTTCGACCTGATCCCTGGCGCCGGCGGCGGCACCATCGCCACGATGGAAATGCCGGCAAGGCACGATGGTGCGTCCGAAATGGAGGCAACCTCATGAACGAACCGATCTCGGCACTGATCGTCGATGACGAACCGCTCGGACGCCGCAAGCTACGCAAACTGATCGAAGCCGATCCGGAATTGCGCTTGGTGGGCGAGGCCGCGAACGCCGATGAAGCCTTGGCCCTGATCCGCTCGGAAGGCCCGCGTTTGGTTTTCTTGGACATCAAGATGCCGCGAAAATCCGGCTTCGATCTGTTGGCCGAGGTCGATCCCGCGCGGATGCCGTTAGTGATCTTCGTTACCGCGTACGAAGAGTTCGCCGTGCGCGCGTTCGAGGTCCACGCCATCGATTACCTGCTAAAACCCTACACCGCCGATCGATTCGCCGACGCGGTGCGCACGGCCAAAGCCCGGCTAAACGATGAGTTGCGAGAGAAACTAACCGAACGCACCCTGGCCCTCTTGTCCGAGGTCAAGACCGGCCACGCCTCGCGATTGCTGATCAAGACACGCGATGCCTTGGTCCTGCTGAATACCGCGGACATCGATTGGATCGAGGCGCAAGACAAGTATGTGCGTATTCACGCCGGCCCGGAGGCCTACCTGATGCGCGAGACCATCTCGAGTCTCGAATCACGATTGGATCCGGAACGGTTCGTTCGCATCCATCGTTCTCACCTGGTCAACCTCGACCGTATCAAAAAGCTCGAGCCTCTATTTAATCAGGAATACCAAGTCGTGTTGCGCGACGGGACCAAACTGGTCATGAGCCGCGGCCAGCGCAAACGGCTGGGTGATCTGCTCGGCATCGGGATCTAATCCTTAATGGATAAGGGATAAGGGATAGTGGATAATGGGTAATCGCGGCGTTAACGAGAAATAGGGATCGAAGCCGGGGCGCGGTTTTCATTATCCCTTATCCATTATCCACTATCCATTGACCATATGACCGAATCACCGATCAAACGAGTTGGCGTTGTCGTCCGACCCAATCAACCCACAGCTGTCCCGACGCTCTGCGACCTGGCCACTTGGCTGCGCGAACGCGATATTGCAATGGTAGGCGGACGGCTGGTCGAGCGCGACGTCATTGAGGAGAAAACCGGTTGCACCGTCGAAACCGCGCCGGCGGAAGGGTTGGCGGCCTCGGTCGACCTCATCGTAGTGCTTGGCGGTGACGGCACCATGATCGCTACGGCGCGGCAAATGGGCGACCGCGAGGTTCCGGTGCTGGGCGTCAATTTTGGTACGCTCGGCTACATGGCAGAATTCAGCATTGAAGAAATGTTCCCCGCCCTGGAATCGATCCTCTCCGGAGATTACCGCATCGATCCCCGGGTCATGTTCGACGTCGAACACGTCCGTGACGAAACGGTGATCTCCCGGCTGCGGGTGCTGAACGAAGTGGTGATCAACAAAGCCGCGCTTTCTCGCATCGTCGAGATCGAAGTGCTCCTCAACGATCATTATGTGAATTCGTTCCGCGCGGATGGTTTGATCGTGGCCACTCCCACAGGTTCGACAGCGTACAATCTTTCGGCCGGCGGGCCGGTAGTATATCCCTCGATGAAAGCGATGATCTTGACGCCGATCTGTCCGTTCAGCCTGACCAACCGGCCGATCGTCTTGCCGGACGAGGCCGTTATGGACCTGCGCCTAAAAACGGTGGCCGAGGAAGTGGCCTTGACCTTGGACGGCCAGATCGGTGTGCAGTTACAGGCGGAAGACCGCGTCCGGATCAGCAAGAGCGCGACGACGTTCAATTTGGTGCAACCGACCAACCGTAACTATTTTGACGTACTGCGCGACAAATTGAGGTGGGGTCGCTGACCGTAGAGGGGGGAATAAGCCGTGGTACTTCCGCTGGGTGACGACAATTCCGACCGCAAAAACTTTCCGGTCGTTAACATCGCGCTGATCGCGATCAATATCCTGGTGTTTGCGCTTTTTCAGCAGTTCGGCACGAACGACAAATTCACCTACTCGTATTCCACGGTTCCGAAAGAAATAGTCACCGGCCGCGATATCGTCACGCCGCCCGAGCAAGTTCGCGATCCCGCAACCGGACAAGTTTTAGAAGTACCCGGACTGGGCGAGACGAAGGGCTCGGTCTATCTGACGCTGATCACCTCGATGTTCATGCACGGCGGCTGGCTGCACATTGCCGGCAACATGCTGTTCCTCTGGATCTTTGGCGACAATATCGAAGACCGGATGGGGCGAATAAGGTATCTGATCTTCTACCTGATCTGCGGGATCATCGCCTCGCTCTCGCACGTTCTGGTGAATTGGAATTCGGTGATCCCGAGTCTGGGCGCTTCGGGAGCCATCTCGGGCGTTTTGGGTGGATATATTTTGCTGTACCCCAAGCGACGGGTGCGCGTGATCATTTTCCGCATCTTCACCGAAGTGCCGGCCTATGTTGCGATCGGACTATGGTTTGTGATGCAACTGCTCCAAAGCTTCTTCGACGCGGGCGGCGGAATGGCCTATGCGGCGCATATCGGCGGATTCCTCGCGGGACTGATCTTGATCAAACCGTTTCTACTGGGGCGCGCGGAACAATGATGTGGGATTGTCGCAAGAGCGTAGGATTGAAGTCAGTACCGGGAGCGGTAGCGACCGGGCTTATTAGACTTATGGCTTGACCGGATTTCCACGAGACCCCGTCGCTACCGCTCCCGGTTCCGACGTCACCTCTCGCCGGGCACACTCCCGCCTAAATTGCCCGCGCGGTCTCGCTCGTCTATCATCATTAAATACTTTATTTGCGAGGAATTATTCATGTCATTAACTGAAACCGCTTTACCGCCGACCAACCAACAGGGCCTCGACATCCGCCCGACGCCGCGCGCGGAGATGAATTTGGTTGCGTTGGACACGTTCCCCTACGAATTCGTAGGCCGCGAGATCTGGGTCAAGTTCGAGATGCCGGAATTCACCGCCATCTGCCCGTTCTCCGATTTTCCCGATTTTGGCGTGATCAAGCTGGATTACGTGCCGCACGAACGCTGCGTTGAATTAAAGAGTCTGAAGCTCTATATCAATTCGTTCCGTGAGGTGAAGATCTTTCACGAACACGTGGTGAACGTGATCCTGGAGGATTTCGTTCACGCCTGCGACCCGCTGCGTGTCGAGATCGAAGGCGATTTTCACGTCCGCGGAAATATCAAGACGCGCGTGTCGGCCAGCTATACGCGACCATCAAGCCGCTAGTAACCGGCGAGGCTCGGCGGGAAGTCAGTACCGGGAGCGGTAGCGACCGGGTCCTGACAGAATCTTACATGTAAGGGGTTTAAAGGAACCCGGTCGCTACCGCTCCCGGTACTGACTTCATTGTTATAACGCCGCCTCGACCAGTTTGGCGATCTCGAAGAATTCTTCGGCATCGACCGTTGCGCTGAATCCCATCTTGGTCGGACGGGGTAAGGTTGCAATGACTAGTACCGAACCCGATCCGCTCGGCATCACTTTGCACAGCCGCTTGATGTTCAACGTCAATCCGCCCGATTGCGATTCGACCCGCGCTAGGTTATTTACCTTCTTGATCAGATCGCCGTTGGCGTTTAGCTTATCCGCAACCGCGGCGTCGCCCTTGAATTTGGATTTGCCAAAAAATTTAGGATCTTCCAAGGCTGCTTCTCCGGAAACCGCTTTCGCGAACTCGGTCGAGTACATCAACAACCCGGCGTGCGAACCAACACCCTGGCGGTTGATGGTCACCTGCAACTGCGCGGAGCGCGGGCGCGGCAAAAGGAAGTTCAAGCGGAATAGGGTATTGGACGAACCACCGATCAACGCACTGCCGATGTCGCTCAGAAAACTACCGACTGTCGCCGTGCCCGCTTCGCCCTGCTCGACGTTGTACGGCACGGGTTGGTCGCCGCCGATCTCTTCCCGGACCTTCTCCTCGACTTTTTCACCGACGTAGGCCGGGTCTTGCGATGTATAGGCCAGGTTGTTCATAATTGTGTTCTGGACGGAATAATCTAAGGCATCTTCAGAATTCTAATTTGTGCAGCCAATGCCCAATAAGAACAGATTTTCCATACCCGTGTTTTTCTCACACAAGGTGTTCGACTTCGACATTTTCCCAATGAGATTGGAAATATTCGGCAACAAGGCGTCGATGACAATGTTCGGGCTTTTCTTCGCTGCAAAGCAGACAACTGCCGGTGAGTATATCCGGAGAAACACTTTTTTCGACCTGCCGTACTTTCATCAAATCCAAAAATTGCCGTTCGTACAGACTCCAGTCACCTTTATCTTTTTTGTAGGCATCAAGTATGTCTTGGGTAGGCGCTAACACTGATTCGTGAACATACGGGATGTTACAAATCGCTTGCGTGAAATACTTCAGATCATTCTTTTTTGTAAACCCGGCCAGTTGTGAAACGTTGTTGAGCCTAACATCGATCAGTCGAGTTACTTGCGCGTTTTGAAGGCGCGTAAAAAAGACTTCGGCAGATTTTTTTGTAAAGCCTATAGTGTATATTTTCACTAGACCCGCCCTGCAATTTTTGATGCTCTTGGATCGTCCATCAATTGGTAAGCGATTCGGTCTGCCTGCATAGCATAAGCGGTAGCAATAACATCGTCGCAAGACTGGAAAAGATGCCCCTCATGAATTCCAAGCTCGATTGTCAGTCTTTTTATTGCCTCCGACTGGCTTTCTAAGCGTCCACTGCTACGAATATGTTGCACGTCAAATCCAATTTCCTCCAAGCGCCGGGCAATTAATATGGTCCGGTGGCATTGAATCGGATCCTTTTCGGCACACATTAGGGCAATTCGGGCATTGGTTGCTTGGTTACAAATCTGTTCGACGCCCTTTCGAAAGAGCACTGTTTCCGCTAATAAATCGTATTTTATCCGCCCCCCGACATAACATGTAGGGTCAGAGCTTCTGGCACCAAGCTCATTCCCCCAGAAACAATATTTGATATTGCGATTTTCCAACTCGTATTTCAAATTCTCCCGATTGAACTGGGGGTGGAATCGACTATAAGGATGTGATCGGACGTCACCAACAATGCTCACCCGATGCGTCTCGAGAAGCGCTATGAGCGCCGCAATATCATGCGATGAGTGTCCGATAGTAAAAATCGTATCTGTCATGATTTTCGATTTAACCCAAGTTCTTCGGCGAAAATAGTGGCTACCAGTTTATAACAAAAGGAATCGAATTTGTCCCCGAGGCTAACGCAAAGATATGCATTCTTGATCTCGTGAACGCCTTGGCCCAGTTGGCGGCATCTTAACTCAGCAGATATATCGGTCACGACGAGCATATAGGACGTGCTGCCGTAATTGAATTCCGCTCGAACTTTGTATTTCTGAGATTGGCCAGTACCTTCAAGTTGCCGTCGAATAAATATATCGCACGGACCAATCAATCGTAATGAATCGGATTGGGAAGCGGCATCATCGAGCGAAAGGCGATCATTCCAGCCATTGTACGAACTATTACCCACCGTCCAAAGAGGTTTGACGTCGTCAACAAAATTAGGTATTTCCGCAAACGGCACCGCCCCAACCCTTTTCCACTTTTTCTCAGCGTCGATTTGATAGTTTTCCCGTTGATGGCCCAACGGAACAGGTCTTAGAAGAGGTATATCAATAATATCGAGTAACCCACAGTAGGTGCCGTTGGCGGCGCGCCGTTCTGAATCGTTAATTGCTTTGGACGGCCGGGAACTTACTGGTCGGACCCAACCTCCCACTTTGCCATTTTCATATTCCTTTCCCGCAATACAATGCTCACGATTCTTTCGTGAGTTTGCGAGGCACACTATTCGCTTAATCATCGTCATAGAGGCTTCGGTTAATCGAACTGATGGCCTAAGCTCCGTCGGAAATTAATAACGCCGCGAAGGCCGCTTCGTCAAGCACGGTCAGCCCCAGCGCCTCGGCCTTATCTAGTTTAGAGCCGGCATCGGAACCGGCCACGACGTAGTCCGTTTTCTTGCTGACCGAACCGGTTACCCGGCCGCCGCGAGCTTCGATGCGGTCGCGCGCTTCGTCGCGGGTCATCGATTCCAGTTTGCCGGTTAATACAAATTGTTTACCGGCGAAGGCCGCGTCGGTCGTTGCGCCGGCTTTGACCTGCATTTCGGTGCGCACGCCCGCGGCGCGTAATCGTTCGCAGAGTGCCAGATTACTCTCATCGTCGAACCAATCACGCACGCTTTCCGCGACCGTCAGACCGATCTCGTGAATATCGTCGATCTGCTCGACCGTCGCCTCGCGCAGTTTATCGAGCGAGGGGAAATTTCGCGCCAGAATGCCCGCGGTACGCTCGCCGACGTGCCGGATGCCCAAGGCGTAAAGCAACTGCGGCAGGTCCTTTTGCTTACTCGCCTCGATCTCGGCCAACAGGTTCGAGGCCGATTTTTCCGCCATCCGTTCCAGACCCGCAACCTGTTCCAAAGTCAGCGAATAAAGGTCGGCGACGTCCTTGACCAACTTCTGGGCGATCAGTTGATCGGCCAACACGTCGCCTAATCCCTCGATCCGCATGGCTCTGCGCGAAGCGAAATGCAGAATGCGTCCCTTGAGTTGCGCCGCGCAATCGGCCGCAACGCAACGAGCGACCACTTCGCCCTCGACCCGCGAGATCAACCCGCCACAAACCGGACAGTGCGTCGGCGGCACGAATTCGCGTTCTTTACCGGTCCGTTTCGACAGCACTACCTGCAGGACTTTGGGGATGATCTCGCCGCTCTTTTCGATCATGACGTGGTCGCCGATGCGCACATCCAGTCGTTTGATCTCGTCCTCGTTATGCAGCGTCGCGCGCGAAACGGTAGTACCCGCCAACAGCACCGGCTCCAAGATCGCCACGGGAGTCAGCGCGCCGGTGCGGCCGACCTGGACAATGATGTCCAAAACCTGGGTCGACGCCTGCCGCGCCGGATATTTGTAAGCAATGGCCCAGCGCGGCGCCTTCGAGGTGTACCCAAACTCTTCCTGCAAGGCGACCGAATTGACCTTAACCACCACGCCGTCGATGTCGTACCCGAGCGAATCGCGCTCGGCCTCCATTTCATTACAGAAATCGACCACCTGATCGATCGAATCGCACAGGCGGCGATGCGGGTTCACCTTGAAACCCGCCTTCTCCAGCCAGGCGAAGGCGTCCCAATGGTGGTCGAAGGCTTTGCGGTTACCCGCGAACACGTCGTAAGGGAACAGGTCCAATTTCCGCGCCGCCACCATTTTCGGGTCCAGTTGGCGAATCGTGCCGGAAGCCAAGTTGCGGGGGTTGGCGTAGGTCTTCTCGCCCTCTTCTTCCAACTCTGCATTGATATTTTCAAAGACCTCGCGCGCGATGTAGGCCTCGCCGCGAACCTCGATGTCATTCAATCCCCGTGGCGGGGCCGTCTTTAGACGAAGCGGAATGCTGCGAATCGTCCGCACGTTCGGCGTCACGTCCTCGCCGATCCGTCCGTCGCCGCGAGTGGCGCCGACGTGCAAAACGCCATCCGCGTAATGTAGCGATAATGACAAGCCGTCGATCTTCATTTCCGCCACGTATTGAAACGTGCGACTGTCGGCCAGTTTTTGACAACGTTCGTCGAACGCGCGCAATTCGTCCAAGTTGTAGCTATTGTCTAAGGACAACATCGGGCTGTGGTGGGCATATTCGGGGAACCCCTCGGATGGACGGCCGCCGACCCGCTGGGAAGGGCTATCCGGCGTCAGCAGTTCGGGGTGCGCGCCCTCCAACTCCTGCAAACGCTTCATCAGGAGGTCGTATTCCTGGTCCGAGATCTCGGGCTGCTCCTTCTGGTAATACAACTCGTCGTGATGCCGGATCTCGGTCCGCAGTTTCTCGATCTCTTTTGCCGGTGATGCTTTCGCCAAAACCGTTCCCTGCCCTTTCCGTAAGAATTACGCCGCCATGATACGACAGGCCGCTAAACACCGAAAAACCAATTTTTAGGCAAAGCCGAACTGTTTCAAACTTTTCCTCGCCGTCGTGCGTCTATTGGGAATCAGCCCTGTCTTTAGCCAGCGGAGATACCCTGCTGCGAACTGACCTTTTTTCACCTTTGTCGATCATTCGATGGCTGGTGCTTGCCTGCGCCGCCCTCCTGCTTTGCGCGGTCGTCGCGCGTTCGCAAGAGGTCGAACCCAACGAAACCATCAAGATCGACGCCAATTTGGTGAGCATTCCCGTGATCGTCAGCGACCGCGACGGCCGGTACGTACCGGGCCTGACCCAACAGGATTTTCACCTTTTCGACAACGGCGCCGAACAGCCCGTAGCCTTTTTCGATAACACTGAAGCACCGCTGAACGTAGCGATCCTTTTAGACACCAGCCGCAGCACCGAAGGGGTTTTGGGCAAGATCCGCGACGCGGCCAAGAATTTCGTCAAACAGATGCGTCCGCAAGACCGCGCGATGATCGTCAGTTTCGATTACGACATTCACCGCCTTTCACCCCTGACTAATGACCACAAAACGCTGGAAAAGGCGATCAAAAAAGCCGAGGTCGGCGAATACATTGGCACGGTTCTGACCGACGCGGTCTATGACGTGATCGAGCGGGATCTGAAACCGATCGTGGGACGCAAGGCCATCATTTTGTTGACCGATGGCGAAGACGCCGGCAGCAACACCTCGGAACCATACTTACTCGGATACGTGGGCGAGGCCGATACCGTGATCTATTCGGTCAGCTACCCTTCCGGCGCCGGCCGGCGTTTTCGTCCGAACAACTTTCCGGGCAGGGGCGGCCGCGGTGGAGGGATCTTCGGTGGGGGCGGCATTTTCGGCGGCGGGTTTCCACGCGGGGGCGGCCGTTTTCCGCAAGACGACCCGTTCCCTCGTCGTGGCGGCGGGCAGGGCCAAGGTCGAGGACAAGGTCCGGGGCCGGGACGCGGAGGCATGCGCGACCGGCGCAGCGAAGCGGCGATGGATTTCCTGACGCGCCTGTCGGATAACACCGGCGGCCGCTTTTATCGCAGCGACGGCACCGACCTAAAGAAAACCTTCGACCTGATCGCCGAAGAACTGCGTCATCAATACCGCCTCGGCTTCTATCCCGAAACCAACGCCGAAGCCAACAGCGTCCACACCCTTCGCGTCAAAGTCGACCGCCCGGAAACCGCCGTCCGCGCGCGTGGGTGGTATCGAACGAACGCGAAAAAGTAACCTCTGTACGAGTCTCCGGTGTTCGTGAACCTTGTTAGCAAATTATTGATACTTTTCGATTAATCAGATACGCTCCGGTTAGGAGTAGTTTATGAGTACGAATAGCGTAGACCTCGTCGCTGAACGGATAACGATTGACCCAGAAATTTGCCACGGGCAACCGACGATTCGCGGTCTTCGTTACCCCGTCGAATTGATTTTGGATCTGTTAAGCGCGCCGATGACGATCCCCGAGATCTTGGCCGATTACGAAGATCTCGAGCAAGAAGACATTATCGCGGCGCTGCAATTCGCCAAACGCTTGAGCCGGGTAAAGCGGATCGAGGAAGCCTTAGTGTGAATTTCCTGATCGACGCGCAACTACCGCGTCGATTGACGCGAATCTTTCAGGCTCTCGGCGCCGATGCGGTCCATACCAGCGAATTGTCGGGCGGAAATCGAACTTCCGACACCCGAATCAACGAAATCTCCCAACAAGAAAACCGTATTGTGGTTACCAAAGATTCAGACTTTGTAACTTCTTTCATTCTCTCCGGTACCCCCTACAAACTCTTACTGATTTCTACGGGCAACATAAGAAATGCTGAGCTCGATAACTTGATCTCACGAAATTTGCTCCAAATCGTCGACGCATTCAATAACCACCATTTCCTTGAGCTGGATCGCAATAACTTGATCGTTCACATTTGATTGTTTTGTTCTCGCATGAGCGGCTTTAGTGGTATAAGGGGTGGCCGTGAAGTCTATCCTCAAAATTTTTGTTTCGTCCGCATTCATCTTTATTGCATTAGGCTCAACTTCGGCCAAAGACTGGCGAGGCCTGATTCCGCTTCATTCAACGCGAGTCGATGTGCTCGAGGAGATGGGGGAGGAGCGTCCCCGGTTTGACGATTATTTTCCTTACCAACCGTCGCCGGAAACTGCTTATTATGATTTGGGTAATGGTGTGGTTTTGGTCCGCTTCGCACCGGCGATCGAAGATCGGAAAGCACCGCTACCCGCTTCCGTCGCTGCCGGAACGTTATTATCGATTCGTTTTATTCCCGATTGCCCGCTGAGTTGGACAGATCTCAATTTAGATCGCGGGCGATTTCGCCGCCTCAATACCCACAGCCTTACTAGCGATTCCGTCATTTTTGCGGACCGCTCGGAGGGGGTATGGGTCAGCGTATTTCAGGGTCGTGTCGAAGCCGCGCTTTACCTACCGACGGCGGCTGAGCGCGAGCAAGCAGGCCTGTATTACGTTCGTCCGGACACAACGGAACTGATATCTGGCCGGGGATTCTCGCGCGAGGGTCAAACCGACTGCATCCGAATAGCGGACGGCTGGGCTATGACCGTTTGGAGTACGAAAGCCTTTTTGGATCGATTTGCGCTCGAATTAGGGAAAGATCCTACCACCCGGGGTTACCTAATTACCTATGGCCGTTGCGGTCGCCGTTATCGAGATAGCCGGGCGCTCGGCCGACGATCATTAGAGTATCTGGTGAAGCAGCGCGGCATCGATCCCACGCGGGTCATACTGGTAGACGGCGGGTATCGATACGATGAGTTTGTGATTCCCGCGATGGCCACCGATCCGGCGTACGGGCCTTATCGGCGCCGTCGGGAATCCATTCCGCAGCCACCAACCGTCCCCCAGTCCGTAAACTCAGCAACGCTTATCAGTACGATCCGGTGATCGCTTTCAACTCGCCGGTTAGACCAGAGCGTTTTCGCTGCTGGCCCAGGTGATGGATCAGCCGGCCAAAGTATTTGATGTTGGTCAGGAAATCGTCCAAGCGGATGTTTTCGTCCGGGCCGTGCGGGTTCGAGGCCGAGTGGCTGACTCCGAACGAAACCACTGGTGCGGACGGTTCGCTGGCGGCGCAGACCACTCCGATCGGGCCGCTGGTAGGGTCCATCGGGTACACGATCGGCTGCGTGCCGTAAACTTCCTTGGCGGTTTCAATAGCGGCCCGCGCCAGGGGCGATTGCATGGAAGATTTCGCGGTGGGCGTGGCCGCCAACTCCTTGATCTCCACATCGTTGAAACCACGCAGGTCCAAATGCTCGCGCAATAGTTTGACCACCAACGCCGGCGAGAGCTCCGGCACGAGGCGAAAATCTAACCGCGCGATGGCGTAACCGGGCAGGATAGTTTTCGGACCGGCCTCGGTATAGCCGGTCTGGATGCCGCAGATAGTACAGGTGGCGCCGAAGATGTGTTCCTTTACCAACGCGCTGCCCTTCATCCCGCGCAGCCAATTGGCGATGCGAAATTCGCGGCGAAGTTCGGTTTCGTCCAACACGATGCGTTTCAGCATCTCGCCGTCCTCTTCGGTCGGCGGGCTGATATGCGACGAAAACCCGTCGATGGTAATGACGCCTTTGTGCGAGGTAATGGTCGACAACGCCTGGACCAATCGCCAGGCCGGGTTCGGCACAATGCCGCCCCATTTCGAGTGCAGATCGGTCCGGGGGCCTTGCACCTTCAATTCGACAAAACAGATGCCCTTGAACCCGAGGCTGACGACCAAATGTTCCTTGGTGTCTTTATAACCTTCGTCCCAAATGACCCCGTCCGACCGAAGCTGCTCCGGATGCTCGTGCGCGAAACGGAACAGACTCGGACAACCCAACTCGTCCTCGCCGTCGACCAAGAATTTCAGACAGACAGGAAGTTTTCCGAAGCTTTTCTGATACGCCTCGACCGCCGCCAAACGCGCCACCAGATCGCCCTTACTATTCGAGGTTCCCCGCCCGAATAACTTGTCGTCGACGAGGGTTGACGCGAACGGTCCGTAGGACCACTCCGGCAGATGGCCGATGGGCGCCACGTCATAGTGCCCATAAACGACGTAATTCTTTGACCCGCTGCCGAACTCGCCATAGACGATCGGATAGCCGCCGCCGATCTTGATCTGTTTGGTTCCGCCGCCGATGCGCTGCATCATCTGCTCGACCGCTTCGGCGATGGCGCGCATGCCAGTGCCGCGCGCCGCCACCGAGGGCATGCGGCAAAGGCCCTGCAGCCGCTCGATGAACGAACGGGAGTGGCGGTCTACGTAACGGTCATAGCGGTTAAAGTCCATCGGTCGTCTAAGGTTTGGTCAGTACGTATCGCGGTCGCCTGCCATCCCGCACAAAGCCGGTGCAGACGGCGCCTCGGTCAAAAGCGGTTTGGAATTCGGCGCGAACCCGTAACTGTTCCTGCCGGGCAGCTGCCGGATCACGCTGGACCAAACCGGACCAATCCGCGGGAATCATGATCTCAGATTCGACCGCGCCTAACGCCAAAGGTTTGCCGTCCGCGATCGCGTGTACGCGCGCCGAATCCAAATGCCAGTAAGCGATCAGCCGATCACTGTCCAAACCCCGGTCCGCGCCGTCGTAATTCCCCGCCACGCTGTAATTTGTCCCGTAGAAATTGTCGGCGAATTTGGGCACGACCACACCCAATCGATTCAAATTGAAATGCGCGTTCCGCGCCTGCATCGGATCCCAGGTCCAGCGAATAAAGTTCACCCCTTCAGATAAGGCGCGTTCACGTTGGGCCCATTTCAATCGCGCACCGACGCCGCGGTTTTGATACCCGCGTGTGACCGCCATCATGTGCGAATAGCCGATGATCTCTCGCTGGCGCACTCCCACCATATGTTGGACAAAACCCACCATCCCTTCGCCCGCAAACGCACCCAATGTCCACCCCCCTGCTTCCCGTGAAACCACCAGGTGTCGCCGGGGCGAGACCTCCAGCTCCGGAAAGCCGAAAACGTCACGTTGGAGTTGCAAACACGCGTCCAACTCCGCCACGGAAACACATTCGCGGATCTCAACTTCGCTCGAATTGGCGGGTACGGTGGCAGCCATGGCGCAATCGATGAAACATTAGTTTATCAGACGGTCCTTACGGACGCCCGCACGCAGAGAGGGCCATTTTGTTGGCCCTCGCGGATCAAGGGTGCGAATTAGCTCAGTGTTTACCCTTACTGCGTTAGAGCAGAAAACGCTCTAACTGCGTGCGGGCTTCCGCAGCTTGACTCCGTAGTTGACTACAGGGTTTATACTGAGTACATGAATGGCAATAAAGGTCGGACCATAGCTACGGACATGCCGCTTAAGATCGGCGATGTAGCGCGCCTTTCCGGAATCGGGGTCGAGGCGTTGCGCTTTTATGAACGTAGCGGTCTGCTGCCCCGGCCGGCGCGCACGGCCAGCGGATATCGCGTATACCGATCATCAATCATCGAACGGCTCGCGTTTATCAAACAGGCTCAGGCGCTGGGTTTTACGCTGGACGAGATCAGCAGGATCATCCGCGACGCCGAATCCGGTCACAGCCCCTGCGACGAAGTCCGGGAAATTGTCCGGCGGCGGTTGGAAGAACTGGACCAGCGAATGCGCGAGTTGCGGCAATACCGGAAAGAACTGGCCACAACCTTGGACGCGTGGGACGAGGTCGGCCGCGCGCCGGGACATATTTGCGGGTTGATCGAAGGTACGAATATCGAACCGGTCGGGAACGAAAAGCGGAGGTTGCGTTCGCCCAAATAACGGGCGCAACCGCTCAAGCGTTTTGAGTACCGCGTTTACGCGGCGGGTGTGGCCCACCGATCAACCAGGAAGCGCAGGCACAGCCTGCTAAAGCAGGAACTCAAAACGCGGGCCAGGTTAACCGAATCGTGTTCGTAGCCCCGCCTTTCAGGCGGAATGATCGGTAGCGTGCAAGGTAGGACTAAAGTAGATCGTAGTTAGCGCTTCCGCCTGAAAGTCGGGGCTACAAACGCGAAGCTGCCTTGACGCCGAACTACGAACCAGTTGAAAGAATTTATGGTCCAGTTACAACGAAAGCCGCCCGAAGAATTTGATCGGATGATCTCCTCGCCTGATGGCGAATACCTCGATCCCGTGTGCGGGATGCGGGTGTCCGCGCTGACCGCGGCTGGTAAGTACGACTATCAGGGCACGACTTATTACTTCTGTTCGGCCGGTTGTCTCGCAAAGTTTCAACAGGACCCGGAAAAATTCCTAACGACTAAACGCGACACCAAAACTGCGCGGCGAAACGTCGAATACACCTGCCCCATGCACCCGCAGATCGTGCAAATGGGACCCGACACTTGTCCGATCTGCGGCATGGCGTTGGAACCGCGGGTCTTTTCCCTGGACACGGTCGAAGATCATTCCGAACTGCACGAAATGACGCGGCGGTTTTGGGTGTGCGCCATCCTGACCGCTCCGTTGCTCTTGCTCACGATGACCGAGATGTTCCTCGGCGAATGGTTCGCGCACGCGATTCCTACGGGATGGCTGGGATGGGTACAGTTTGGTTTGGCGACCCCGGTGGTCCTGTGGGGCGGTTTTCCGTTCTTTCAGCGGGGCTGGGCCTCGGTCCGGAATATCAGCCCGAACATGTTCACTCTGATCGCGATGGGCACCGGCGCGGCCTATCTGTACAGCTTGGTCGCGCTTTTTTTTCCGCAACTCTTCCCCGCCAACATGCGTGGCCATAACGGCGAGGTCGCGCTTTATTTCGAGGCTGCGGCCGTCATCACCACTTTGGTTCTATTGGGACAGGTGTTGGAGCTACGCGCACGGAACCGCACTTCGGGAGCGATCCGGGAATTGCTGAGCTTAGCGCCCAAAACCGCTTGGCGCATTGATAACAACGGGAACGAAACCGAGGTGCCGCTGGAACAGGTTGCCGCGGGCGACTTATTGCGGGTTCGACCCGGCTCGAACGTGCCGGTCGATGGCGTCGTTACCGAAGGCCGCAGTTCCATCGATGAATCGATGATCACCGGCGAACCCATCCCGGTCGAAAAAGAACCCGGCAGTCCGGTCACCGGTGGCACGGTCAACGGTACCGGCAGCTTTATCATGCGCGCGGAACGCGTCGGCAGCGAAACCCTGCTGGCCCAGGTCGTTCGGTTGGTAGGCGAGGCGCAACGCAGCCGCGCGCCCATTCAAAGGCTCGCGGATACGGTTTCCAACTACTTCGTACCGGCGGTGATCGCGGTGGCGCTCTTAACTTTTGCGGTCTGGTTTTGGGCCGGACCCGAACCGCAGTTGGCCCACGCCCTGGCCAATGCCGTCGCGGTTCTGATCATCGCCTGCCCCTGTGCGCTAGGGTTGGCGACCCCGATGTCGATCGTCGTCGGCACCGGCCGTGGCGCGGGTACGGGGGTGCTGGTTAAAGATGCGGAAGCGCTCGAAACCTTGGAAAAAGTTCGCGTGCTGGTGGTCGACAAGACGGGTACTTTAACCGAAGGCAAGCCGCGCCTGGTTTCGGTCGTGACCAACGGTGAGGAGGTCGAGTTCCTGACCTTGGCCGCGAGTTTGGAACGACAGAGCGAACATCCACTGGCCACGGCCATCGTACGCGGCGCCGAAGAACGAAATATCGCGTTGGTTTCGGTTACCGATTTTCGCTCCTTTACGGGAAAGGGCGTGACCGGCACGGTCAGCGGTCGGCCCGTGGCGCTTGGAACCGAAACTCTCTTTGCAGAACAGCAAATAGCGGTCGATCAGGACCTGATCGCACGGGCCGAGCAACTTCGCGCGGACGGTCAGACGGTCATGTTCGTCGCCGTTGACGGGCAAACGGCCGGACTGCTCGGCGTAGTCGATCCCATCAAGGAAACCGCCGCCGCCGCGATCGAAGAACTCCACCGCGCAGGCGTACAGGTCGTTATGGTCACCGGCGACAACCGCGCCACCGCCGAGGTAGTCGCGCGCAAATTGGGCCTGGACCAGGTCGTCGCCGAAGTCCTGCCTGCGCACAAAGCCGAGATCGTCAAACAATTCCAAGCCGGCCGCCGTACCGTAGCCATGGCGGGGGATGGCATCAATGATGCGCCGGCCTTGGCTCAGGCTGACGTTGGCATCGCCATGGGCACTGGCACCGACGTGGCGATCGAGAGCGCCGGCATCACCTTGGTCAAAGGCGACCTGCGCGGCATCGTACGCGCGATCAATTTGAGCCGCGCGGTCATGCGTAATATCCGCCAAAATCTCTTTTTCGCGTTTGTCTACAACGTGCTCGGAGTGCCGCTGGCCGCGGGCGTGCTCTACCCGGTTTTCGGCTTGGTGCTCAGCCCCATGATCGCCAGCGCGGCCATGACCTTCAGCTCGGTCTCGGTCATCGCGAATGCTTTAAGGCTGCGAAACGCACGTTTGTGAAGTTTTCGTTGCGGTTTTTCCTTGGCGATCTTTGCGCCTTTGCGTGAAATAAACCTTACATATCGAAGCGCTTAGAACAACTGAAATTTTTCACGCAAAGTCGCAAAAATCGCCAAGAAACGCAAAGAAAAACATCTTTGTTCGTGCGCCTTGCAATCGGTAATAATTTCCGTCATTCTCGGCTGAATCTTAAGCCAAGTGTATCGCGGAGAGTAAAGCGCTTTTATGCAGCAGCCGCCACCGGCCCATGACGACAAAATTCATCGCTATCCTTGCGCCAACTGCGGCGCGGATCTGCTGTTCGAACCGAAGAACGGCAAGCTGACTTGTCCGTATTGCGGTTATACCGAAGAGATCGCCGCTTCGGCCGACACCATCGAAGAGCGGTCCTACGAACAGTATTTAAAACCGCGCGCCGAGATGCTGCAGCAGCTCGCTACCGATGCGTTGCAGGTAGCCTGTAACAGTTGCGGAGCGGTGGTGACCTTTGTGCCGCCGCAGACGGCCGGCAAGTGCGATTTCTGTGGTACCCAGATCGTCGCACAACCCAAAGCCGCCGATCCGATGGTCGCTCCAGAGGGTGTGTTGCCCTTCGTTGTAACCCAAGACCAAGCGACCACGGGCCTACGCAAGTGGATCAACTCGCGTTGGTTCGCGCCGAGCGCGTTAAAGGTTTTCGCACAACCGGGCGCGATCCAGAGTATCTATCTGCCGTTCTGGACCTACGACACTTACGCCAACAGCCATTACTCGGGCGAACGCGGCGAGCATTATTGGGAGACCGAGTATTACACCGAAACCAATGCGCAGGGCGAATCCGAACAGCGTTCGCGGCAAGTACAGCGGACCAACTGGTATCCGGTTTCGGGTTCGGTTGAACGTTGGTTCGACGACATTTTGGTCCCGGCCACCAAATCGTTACCGCTCAAGCGTTTGGATGCGTTGGAGCCTTGGGACTTGCCGGAATTGAAGGTTTACAACCCCGCCTACTTGTCCGGTCATAAGGCGCAAAGCTATCAGGTTCTACTGGACGAGGGGTTCGAACGCGCTAAGGAGATCGCCGCTGGGGTGATCGACGGCGATGTCCGGCATGACATCGGCGGCGACGAGCAGCGCGTGCATGACATTGCGACACAATACACCGCCATTACTTTTAAACACCTGTTGCTGCCCGTATATGCCGGGGCTTATCGGTTTCGCGACAAGCTGTTTCAGATCGTCATTAATGGCCGCACGGGCGAGATCCAAGGCGACCGGCCGTATAGCGCCTTTAAGATCGGCTGTCTGGTCTTGGCGATCTTAGGCTTTATCGCGTTTATTATTCTGCTGATCGTGATTTTGGGAGGATCGCGCTAGCCATGGAAGGATTCAAGATACCGGGTGGTTCGGTCGAGATCTGGGAAAATGCGGTGGAGATCAGCCGCCGCGCGGCCGAGATGTTCACCGGCATCGCCCGCGAAGCGATCGCCGAGCGCGGCCGGTTCAACGTAGCGCTTTCCGGCGGCGCCACGCCGCGGCTTACCTACGAATTGCTGGCGGGCGAAGATTACGTAGCGCGGGTGGAATGGGAGCACGTTCATTTCTTTTGGAGCGATGAACGGTGCGTGCCGCCGGGTGACGATCAAAGCAACTATTTGATGGCCGCCGAAGCGCTGCTGAATCGTCTTCCGATCGAACCCGAGCAGATCCACCGGATGCACGGCGAGGATGACCCCGTTCAAGCCGCCACTGCCTACCAGGACGATATCGTTCGCCACTTTGACGGCGACGAGCCAAGGTTTGATCTGATCATGCTCGGAATGGGCGAAGACGGCCACACCGCGTCACTTTTTCCCGGATCGGTCGTCGAAGGAGACGCCGAAAATCTGGTTGCCGCGCCCTTTGTACCCAAATTCAACGGCCACCGATTGACCATGACGCTGTTCACGCTGAACCTGGCCGCGCAGGTCATGGTCCTGACCGCCGGCGTGGGCAAGGCCAAGGCCTTGAAAGAAGTTCTTCGCGACGACACGGAAGTTAGCGACGAACTACCCGCCCGCCGGGTCCACCCCGTCAACGGCGAGCGCCTCTGGCTGGTCGACGAGGCCGCGGCGAGTCAGTTGGATTAATGCGCGCTGCGGACCCGATGTCCGCGTTCCCAGCTTTATAGCGTGGTGCCTATGGTTAGTGATTTAAACGGATTGTCCGGGTCTCGGAGGTAAACTGTGGCACCCGGCCGTTTTCCATTGAACGAACCAGTCGCCGAACTCCCGTAGAGATGGCGCAACCGCGAAATCAAAATTCGCAACGTTAAATTCGAGCCGGTAAAACTGGGAGCGCGGGCACCCTGCCCGCAGCGTTACCTAACGGCAAGCTGAATCGAGAGGAATCGGGATGCTTGCAACCGTACTCGACAATTGATTTCCCTGGTATCGTGCGGGCGAGCCGCCCGCGGTCCCGGTAATTGCGTTGTCTGTTTCCATTGTTAGTGGGTGATAGACCGAGTATTGACACTTAACCGCGCGCCAAACTAGTATTCCTTCGTCCACTCCCCGTGGCTTATTCCATCCTAGATTTGACCGAACAGACCGGCGTCTTGCGCATTCTTTCGCCGATGTTATCTCTCGTCCGAAAATTCGTTCTGCCGGTGTCCCTCTTGCTTGCCGGATTTGTTTTCGCGCCGGCGGCTGCGGCCAAAGACGAATGGGTTCGCTTACGCTCGGATAATTTCACTTTGGTGGGAAACGCCGACCGTAAACAACTGCGTTCGATCGCCGCGCGGTTGGAACAGTTCCGCGCCTCGTTTACGCAGTTGCTGCCGGGATTGCAGTACACGCGGCAGGTACCCACCACAATTGTGGTTTTCAATTCGATGAAGGCCTACGGTCCGTTCCGCCCCTCCAACTCGGCGGGCCATTTCGTGCCCGGACCGGACGAAAATTTTATCGTGCTGACGACGGAATTGGGTTCGGCGCAGGACGCATACTCGGTCATCTTTCACGAATATACGCATCTGCTGCTGAACCATAGCAACTGGCGTGACATACCCACTTGGGTCAACGAGGGCCTGGCCGAGTATTACAGTACCTTTGCCATTAGCGGTGCGGATCGTGTCGCGGTCGGCGGCGCCATCCCGGCGCACCTTTTTCATTTGCGGCAGGAGTCGATGCTGCCGCTGGCAACGCTCTTTGCGGTCAACAGCAATTCGCCCTACTACAACGAAGAGAGCAAGCAGACGGTCTTTTATGCTCAGGCCTGGTTGTTGGTTCACTACTTAATGCAGGGCGACGGGGGTGCGCGGCGGGATCAATTGCCACGATTTGTCCAGTTGCTCCAAGCGGGTAGCCCGGCGAATTCCGCCTTTCGCGATGCGTTCCACCTGGACCCCAACGAAATGGAACCGTTGCTGGCCAACTACCTACGAAACTTCGATCCCAATCGGCCGATCGGGGCGGTGCGAGGGAATCCGATCGCGAACAGCAACCACACGGTTGAACCGCTGGCGCCCGCTGCGGTGTTGGCATATCAGGGGGATTTGGCGCTGCATATGCACTTGCCCACCGCTGAAAGTTATCTAACGCAAGCGTCGCAGTTGGACCCCGCCGAACCGCGCGCGTTGGCTGCGCTGGGGAATTTATATAGCGAAAAGGGCGATTTTGCGCGCGCGCGGCCGCTGCTCGAACGTGCTTTGGCCGCGGGCGCCGATGACTATTACGTTCACTTCCGGTTTGCGGAGGCGTGGCTGCGCGAGAGTGAAGCCGACCCCTTAGCCCTGACCGGCATACCGACGGATCGCGTCGCGCGCATGCGCGCCAGTTTGAAAGCGGCCATCACCGCCAATCCGGACCATTACGATTCCTACCGTTTGCTGGCGTACTTAAGCCTGCTGGACGATCAGAACTTGGACGAAACGCGCACGTTGCTCGAACAAGTATTGGCGCGGGCGCCGGATCGTTCCGAACTCGAATTCATGCTGGGCCAAATTTATTTTCGACAGCACGATCTGGCCAAAGCCCGCGGTGCGCTGGAGCGAGCGATCGCACGGCCGAACACCCCAGATCTGAGCGAGCGCGCCAACGAGGTTCTGAAGCTCGTGGCCAATGCCGAGGCCGAGACCAACCGTCCGATCGAGAAACCTACCGAGCAGGCGGTAGTGCCCGACGCTAAGGGCGAAGTCGACGAGCGCGGCCAACCGGTGCGTAACGTGCTGGCCCTACGCCCGATGCGGGAGGGTGAAATCCGCGTTCGCGGCTCGCTGACGCAGATCGATTGTGCGGGTGGGCGTTCCGTGATATTGGTGGTCCGCACCACAGACCGGACCATGCGATTAGCCAGCCCGAACCTAAGCGAGATCCGTTTTGCCACTTTTACCAGCGACCAGACCAGTGGGGTCAGCATCACCTGCGGACCGTGGCACGCGGCTAACACGGTATTGGCTACCTATCGTCCGGCGACCGTCAACGGCCGGCGCGTTGACGGGGACGCGGTAGCGATCGAGTTCATTCCCGCCGAAACCGTTTTACCCTGAAAAATCCGTTTTGAGTACAACCTTTAGAAGGCAATTACGGCAGAACCCCGACCGTAAGGGAGGGGGCCAAGTTGCGGCTTGGGCTACTGCCCCCTCCGTTACATACGGTCGGGGTTCCGCCATTCCGCGCGGTTCCAATCAGGCGTAGTTCGAACGTGGAGCCTGCTTAAGGCCGACAAAATTTGTCAGCACTGCGATTTTCCTCAAGGTTTTCGAATCGGTTTGCATCGATTCGATGCAGAGAGGGTAAAAAAAACAAAATTGACGCGTAGCCTCGGAGACGGGTAAAGCAATGGAGAAGGGAAAATGGATGATGGACAATGCGAGTTGGCCAGCGGACGGCCGGCTAAAGCCGGAACTCAATACGCGGGCATGGTCTGGTTCCTCGGTGTCGACTAAGTTAACTGGCCCGGTCACTACCGTTCCCGGTTCCGACTTCATTGGCAGGCTGTCGACTGAGCACTATCACTTGTCAACTGCGGTAGGCCCTTACTCCGGCCGAGCAAAAAAACGCTCGGAATGCGTGCGGGCTTCCGCAACGGAAACCGATCCGTGCGGTTGGACAGTCAGGCTGTTTTTGGGTCATAATTGCCGTTTTCAACGCGTCGGGCGATCATCCCCCAGAACCGCGACCCCCGGAAATTGCAGTATTCAACCGGAAGCGGGACGGGTGCGTCTGCCAACGCCGGCGCGACTATCGAAAAAGACAGCAATCTTTTTAGTCGTATACAAGAAAGGATCTTTACCTTGTCAATCGAATTGCGGCCGGCTTCCGGCAACCTTTTTGATTCGTTTAACGCGGCGGGCAAGTCGGCATTGCGCCGCTTGATCAAGCCTTTGGCCGCGATCTTTATTCTGGCCGCGGGCGCCAGTTCCATTTTCGCGGCGGAAGCTGGCGGCGGCGGTGAGGCCAATCTTAAACTGCCCGATCTAAGGGATCCGGCATTGAAGTTTTTCGGGACCAGCGGCCATAACCTGTTGCTCTTCGGTATCGGCGTGGCTGTTCTGGGCCTGCTTTTCGGCCTCATGATGTTCATGCGCTTGCGCAACTTGCCGGTGCATAAGTCCATGCGCGAGATCTCGGAGCTGATCTACGAGACCTGTAAAACCTACCTGATCACGCAAGGCAAATTCATTCTCGTTCTGGAAGCCTTCATCGCCGTCATCATCGTGCTTTACTTCGGCGTGTTGCAGCATTTCGAGATACCGCGCGTGATCATCATCTTGGCCTTCAGTTTGGTCGGGATCGCGGGCAGTTACGGCGTGGCTTGGTTCGGCATCCGGGTCAACACCTTCGCCAACTCACGCACGGCGTTCGCCAGCTTGGGAGGCAAACCCTATCCCATCTACGCGATCCCGCTTAGCGCCGGCATGAGCATCGGCATGATGTTGATCAGCGTCGAATTGCTGATCATGCTCTGCATCTTGTTGTTCGTCCCCGCCGATTACGCCGGTCCCTGCTTTATCGGTTTCGCCATCGGTGAAAGCTTGGGCGCCGCGGCGCTTCGTATCGCGGGCGGTATCTTTACCAAGATCGCGGACATCGGTTCCGACCTGATGAAGATCGTGTTCAAGATCAAGGAAGACGATGCGCGCAACCCCGGTGTGATCGCCGACTGTACAGGCGACAACGCGGGCGATTCCGTCGGACCGAGTGCCGATGGTTTCGAGACTTACGGCGTGACCGGCGTGGCGCTTATCTCGTTCATTCTGCTGGCCGTGCCGAGCCAGACCGTGCAGGTTCAATTGCTGGTCTGGATCTTTGCCATGCGCATCATGATGGTCGTGGCCAGCGCGGGCTCTTACTTCATCAACGAATTCTTCGCCAAGATGCGGTACGCCAAGGCCGATAAGATGAACTTCGAGGCCCCGTTGACCTCGTTGGTCTGGATCACCTCGATCGTTTCGGTCGTTCTTACCTACCTCGTGTCGTGGCTCATGATCAAGGAGCTGGGTGACGGCACGCAATGGTACAAATTGGCTTCGATCATTACCTGCGGCACGTTGGCCGGCGCGATCATTCCCGAATTGGTCAAGGTCTTTACCTCGACCGAATCGGCGCACGTTCAGGAAGTGGTCACTTCGTCAAAAGAGGGTGGTGCATCCCTTAACATCCTGTCGGGTTTGGTCGCGGGTAACTTCTCAGCCTACTGGTTGGGCTTGAGCATCGTTGCCTTGATGGCGGTTGCCTATGTGTTCAGCACCATGGGTCTGGGCGATCTGATGGTTAGCCCCGCGGGCACCGTCGTCATTCAGATCGCTCCCGTTTTTGCCTTCGGTTTGGTGGCGTTCGGCTTCCTCGGCATGGGCCCGGTGACGATCGCGGTCGACTCGTACGGACCGGTGACCGACAACGCACAATCGGTTTACGAACTGTCGCTGATCGAACAGGTGCCCGACATCGAAGCAGAACTGAAGCGCGATTTCAATGTCGACGCTAAGTTCGAGATCGCCAAGCACTTGTTGGAAGAGAACGACGGCGCAGGTAACACCTTTAAGGCTACGGCCAAACCGGTGCTGATCGGCACCGCGGTGGTGGGCGCCACGACGATGATCTTCTCGATCATCATGCTGTTGACCAACAAACTCTCCGACACCGGCGCGATCATCAACCTTTCGTTGTTGAACGCTCCGTTCGTGTTGGGTTTGATCACTGGCGGCGCGGTTATTTATTGGTTCACCGGCGCTTCGACTCAGGCAGTGACGACGGGCGCCTATCGAGCGGTGGAATTCATCAAGGCGAACATCAAGTTGGACGGTGTGGTCAAAGCCTCGGTGGAAGACAGTAAGAAGGTGGTGGCGATCTGCACTCAGTATGCGCAGTCCGGCATGTTCAACATCTTCCTGGTGGTTTTCTTCTCGACATTGGCCTTTGCGTTCATTAACCCGTTCTTCTTTATTGGTTATTTGATCTCGATCGCGATCTTCGGTCTGTATCAAGCGATCTTTATGGCCAATGCGGGCGGCGCTTGGGACAACGCCAAGAAAGTGGTCGAGGTCGAGTTGAAGGCCAAGAACACCCCGCTGCATGACGCGACGATCGTCGGCGATACGGTGGGTGATCCGTTCAAGGATACCTCGTCGGTGGCCATGAACCCGGTCATCAAGTTCACGACGCTATTCGGTTTGCTGGCCGTTGAACTGGCGGTCTCGATCAATAGCGAGAGCGGTCAATTCGGTCCCCGCGGCCCGATGATCGCGAACTTCTTGGCGGCGATCTTCTTTGCGATTTCGTTGTTCTTCGTGCACCGGTCGTTCTACGGCATGCGGATCCAATCGGATGATGAAGAAAACGGCGCCGGGCTGGCCGAGACGGTGTCGTTAACGGATGCGGAAACCGCGGTGCTTCCCGCCGGTTCCCTGTCGGAAGACATGCCGACGGCCGAAGAATTGGCGCACACCCCCGATCCGGCCGACATCGAAACACGCGAAGAATAGTGTTTCGTTGGATTTGGCTAAAGCAAGCCCCGGGCGCTTTCGCGCCCGGGGCTTTTTGCGTCGCTAGTATGTAGTTTCCGATCACTTGGGAGTATCAGGCGCTTCGACCTCAAGCCGAACGCCATGGTCCGTAGCAAACCCGACCGAGAAACAGTTCTCCACATTCGTATCGCAGATCAGTACTTCCCCATGTCCCGTGAACGTGTCGCGGGAGTTCATCCGTAGGATATCCCGGACCTTTAGCGTGCTCACCGCGACGCCGTTGGCGTCGTATTGAAACGCGATGAAGGTATAGCCGAAGACGTTCGGGCCAAGCTTTGCCCAACTCCCTTGGCCGGTGGTCTGTTGGGGCGGTTGTTTGTCGGTTTGGTTGGTTTCGGTCATACCCCCGCCGGCCGCATAGGTGTGTATCCCCTTGAACAACGGCACCCCTGGTCCCGAATCGATGGTGATCAACCAGGTTCCCTCGATCTTGCCGAAATCCAAACCATCGCCATCCAATGGCACAGGGTTGGCGCTGCCGGAACCGGCCGTTCGATTCTGGGCAACTGCCGTCAGGGCGGCGACGGCGATCACCACGGCAATGGCCAACCCACGTAAAATAACCCGCGCTTGTGCAATGGTCGTAAAAATAATGTAGTTAGTGTCGGTGTTCATCTTATCTTCCTTTCAATTGGTCCTAATGATTCCCTACGAAATCGTCCATCTGCGCGCCGGGCTCGCCCGAGCCGCGCATTATCTTTGTCGGATGGCCTGTTTTTCGCCTCCATTTACTAGCGCGACAGAAACGCACATTCACCCCCCAACTTTTTCCAAAAAATCTAATTTCGCGCGGATGGCGTATTTTTAGGCAGGTTTATTGACTTGCACCCGGGACGGGCTTATCCTCGCGGGCAATCCCAATTAGACCCCGCAGTGGACCGCCGACGGTTGTTGCTATGAATGAAGCGGCCTCGCCCGACATCACGGAAATGCTGCGCGAATGGAGTGACGGCAAACGCGACGCGTTGGATCGGATCTTGCCGTTGGTCTATGACGAACTGCATCGTCAGGCGTCGCGCTATCTCCGCCGCGAGCGTTCGGATCACACCCTGCAAACCACAGCCCTGATCAACGAGGCCTATTTGAAGTTGGTGGATCAGCGGAACGTTCAATGGGAAAGCCGGACCCATTTTTTTGCCATTGCCGCCCAAGCCATGCGCCGAATCTTGGTCGATTACGCTCGCACCAAGGACCGAAGTAAGCGCGGCGGCGGCGCCGCGAAACTGCCCCTGGATGAAGCCACGTTGGTGGCGGTGGACGACCAAACAGTGGATCTGCTGACGCTGGACGAGGCCCTGACCCGGTTCGGAGCGATGGACCCGGAAAAGGCGCGGATTGTCGAACTGCGTTATTTCAGCGGCCTGAGCGTCGAGGAAACGGCCGCCGCGATGGGAATATCGGCCAAAACGGTGGAGCGCCATTGGACCATGGCCCGGGCCTGGCTGCACCGCGAACTAAAACGGTGAACCATGACCGACCCCCGTTGGGAACAGATCAACCAGATCTTTAACGACGCCTTAGAACTCGCCCCGGAGGAGCGCGAGACGTTTCTGCACCACGCGTGCGGTGCGGACCAAGAACTGCGCGCCGAGGTTGAATCGCTCCTATCCTCGAACGACGAAGCCGCGAGTTTCCTGGCCCGGCCCGCAGTCGGCGAAGTCGCGGAAACCATCGTCGCCGAACGCGCGAGGAAATTCACCGTAGGCCAAACGGTCGGTCACTATCGCATCGTGGCCGAACTCGGTGTGGGAGGACAGGGCGCGGTTTATCAAGCGCTCGACACCAAGCTCAATCGGACCGTCGCGCTGAAAACCTTGCCCCCGGAGTTGACCGTTGACGAAAACAGCCGGAAGCGATTTCAACGCGAGGCGCAATTAGCCTCGGCCTTGGACCATCCTCACATCTGCGGCATTCACGACCTGACCGAGATCGACGGGACCAGCTTTATCGTCATGCAGTTCGTGCCCGGCCGTAATATTCGCGAATTGGTTAAGGGCCGTCCGCTGGAACTGATCAGCGCCTTGAAGATCGCCATTCAAGTTTGCGATGCCCTGGCCGCGGCCCATGCGCAAGGCGTGATCCACCGCGATATCAAGGCCCACAACATCGTGGTCACCGATGCGGGCCAAGCCAAGATCCTCGACTTCGGTCTCGCTAAACTCACCCCCGCTGCGGGTAACGGGTTTGAACAGACGGAGATCACCGCGTTGGGTTCGCCCTACGGAACACCCACCTATGCCGCGCCCGAACAATCGCGCGGCGAAAAGGTAGATCGGCGCGCAGACATTTTTTCGACCGGCGTATTGCTTTACGAAATGTTGGCCGGGACCTGGCCGTTCCGCGGCCAGACCGTCATTGATGTGCGGCATGCCGTGCTTCATGACGATCCTGCGCCGCTCGCCGAACTAAGGGGAGCGCCGGTTCCCCCACAACTGCAACAAATTGTCGATCGGGCCTTGGCTAAAGATCCGGCGGCGCGGTATCAGGACATCGCCACTATGCGTGACGACCTGATCGAAGTGCTTCGTTCCTTGCCCGAAACCGAAAACAGCGAGACCGCCCGGTTCTTGGGTAGTTTCAAGAGCGTCGCGCCGCGCCACCTTTTCGGTTCGGGCCGCCGCGCAAAATTACTCGCCGCCCTGGCCGCGATCGTTTTGCTGGCCGTGGGCGGTTGGGCGATCTACCGGTTAACCCGCTCGCGAGGTCCGGCGGTCCCACCGGGGTCCATCCGTTCGCTCGCGGTGCTGCCGTTCAAACCGATGGGCGCCGTGGGAGACGAATACCTGGAACTGGGAATGGCCGACGCGCTGATCACTCGGTTGAGCAATGCACGGCAGACCGTGGTGCGCCCGACCAGCGCGGTCTTGAAATACAACGCCGCGACCGACCCGGTCGCGGCGGGTCGCGAATTGGGGGTAGACGCCGTACTCGACGGCCGGATCCAGCGCGAAGGCGACCAACTCCGGGTCACGGTGCAGTTGATCCGCGTCAGCGACGGGACGGTACTCTGGTCCGATAAATTCGACGAGCGGTTCACCAGCATCTTTGCCGTGCAAGATTCGATCTCGGAAAGAATGGTCGGCTCGTTAGCCATGACCTTGACCGCCGAGGAACGGCAGTTACTTACCAAGCGGTACACCGAGAACACCGTTGCCTATCAGTACTACCTCAAGGGCCGATTTCATTGGAACAAATGGTCGAGCCAGGGCCTAGACAAAGCCATCGAGAATTTCGAGCTAGCGTTGAAGGAAGACCCCGCCTACGCTCCCGCCTATGCCGGGTTGGCCGATTCGTATGAATTGCAGGGTTACCTTTTCATCATCCCACCCAAAGAAGCCTATCCCAAGGCGCAGGCCGCCGTAACCAAGGCGCTCCAACTGGACGAAACCCTCGGTGAAGCGCACCTGGTCGCGGCCAAGATCAAGCTCTTCTACGACTGGGATCTGAAAGGGGCCGACCAAGAAATACAACGGGCACTGAACCTGATCCCGAATTATCCGGACACCCACGGTTTTTACGGGACCTATTTGGTCGTGATCGGAGATATGGATCGGGCGTTGGCCGAACGAAAACGCATGCAGGAATTGGATCCGGCCAGTCCCTTCGCTGCGACCAGCCTGGGCTGGGCCTATTCTTACCGCCACGAATTCGACCAAGCCATCGCGCAATATCAGAAGGCGCTGGAATTGGATCCGCAATTTGTCGAAGCCCAGAATGGGATCGCCGACGCGAATTTCTACCGGGGCCAGGTAGCCGCGGGCGTGGAAGCCCGATTGAAAGCGAAGACGATGACCGGCGCCCCACCGGACGCGGTGGCCGCGTTCCGGCGCGCGTACGAAACCGGAGGCGTGCGCGGTTACTGGCAAAAGGAATTGGAGTATGCTCAGGATCAGGTTCGTCAAGGTCATGGCGGACTCTTCGCGCAAGTGCGGATCTACATCGAGTTGGGCGAGAAGGACCAAGCCTTTCAAGCGCTGAACCAAGCCTTCGAGGCACGCCACAGCCTGTTGGTATTCTTGCGCAAAGCTCCGCTGTACGATCCGATACGCGACGATCTGCGTTTCCAGAATCTGTTGGCGAGGGTGGGATTGTGATCGGGCGGATAGACGGTTGGCGGTGTAGACCGAATAAACTGTAATCTACCAAGTATGCAAACGATCTCCGTCCGTTCGACCGAGCGGGAACAGTTGGTGGATTTTACCGATAAAGTGCGGCTGCGGTTACAGGAATCGGAGCAGCGGGAAGGTCTGTGCGTTTTGTATGTCCAGCACACCACGGCGGGGCTGACGATCAACGAAAATGCCGACCCCGATGTGCCGCGCGATATGCTGCACGCCCTACGAACCCTGGTGCCGCAGTTCGGGATGGATTTCAAACACTTCGAACACAACTCGGACGCGCACATCAAAGCCAGTCTATTCGGTTCAACCCTGACCGTTCCGTTTTCCGACGGTAAACTGCTGCTCGGCCGCTGGCAGGGCATCTTTTTGTGTGAGTTCGACGGGCCGCGCGAACGTCAAGTTGTTATGATGGTCCGGTGAAGACGGATGAACGCACCACCGTATTACAAGAGGGCGAACCCAACCCGAAAGCCCGCTATGTCGTTTATTGGATGCAGGTATTCAAGCGGGCCTCGCACAACCACGCTCTGAACGTCGCGGTAAAATTAGCCAACGAATTGAATCTCCCGCTGGTGGTTTACGAGGGGTTGAAATATTACTACCCGTGGGCCAACGACCGCATCCACACCTTCATCTTGGAGGGCGTCAACGAGAAGCGAAAAGAATTCGCCGGCCGCGGCATTCGTTACCTTTTCTATCTGCAAAAATTCAAAACCGATCCGAAGAACACGGTCGCGCGGCTGGCCCAGGAAGCCGCCGCCATCGTGACCGACGATTTTCCCTGCTTCATCGTTCCCGAACACAATCGTCGCATCTGCGAACAAGTGTCGATCCCGGTTTACGCCGTCGACGCCAACGGGGTTATTCCGCTATCGGCCTTTTCCAAGGAAGAGTTTGCCGCCCGCACCATTCGGCCCAAGATCAAACGGTTACTACCAAAAGAGATCACACCCGAACCAAACGTCGCGCTAAAAGTCCGCCATCCACGACTGGAAGTCGATTGCCCCGAAACCAAGTTCGAGGATGCCGAGATCCACGCATTGGTGGCGCGCTGCGACATAGACCATACCGTGCCGCCTTCCCCCCTATATCGCGGAGGCAGCAAAGCCGGACACGACCGCCTGGGCCATTTCATTAAAAAGATCCTTCCCCATTACCACGAATCGCGAAACGAACCGTCCGTGGATGGAACCTCGCGGCTCAGTTCTTATCTGCACTTCGGTTTCATATCGGTGCAAGAGATCGCGCATGCAGTGCAGCAAGCTATAGCTCCGGCAGCGGCCAAAGATGCGTATCTGGAAGAGCTGATCGTGCGCCGCGAATTGTCGTTCAATCTGACCAGGTTCAATACCGAGTACGATTCGCTCGACGCCCTGCCGCCCTGGGTCCATACCACCATGCACGAACATCGCGAGGATAAACGCGAGACGATCTCGGAATCCAAGATCGAGGCCGCCGAAACCTACGACGAGTTATGGAATGCGACCGAACGCGAATTGGTCCAAACTGGCGAATTGCACAACTACGTCCGGATGCTTTGGGGCAAGAAGATCATGGAGTGGCGGCCTACGTACGAACAATCCTTTACGCTGATGGAGCATTTGAACAACAAATACGGCTTGGACGGGCGCGATCCCAATTCCTATGCGGGGATCCTTTGGTGCTTTGGCAAACACGACCGCGCGTGGGGACCGGAACGTCCGATCTTCGGTAAGATGCGGTACATGGCATCGCACAGCATGGCACGCAAGATCGACGCGAAAAAGTATATTGCCTGGACCAATTCACTAGCGGAACAACCGGCCCTTCCGCCGCTACCTAGCGCGAAAAAGGGCGAAACCGGGAGTTTGTTTTAGCAACAAATCTAGACGCGCCGAGTATCGATCTTCAGTGAAACCCGAACTTTCCGCCTTTACCGCCCCCGAACGGAAACTTATCGCGGTCCTTTCCACTCCGCTGAAGGTCCAACGCTGGCTTGACCAGTTGAAGTACAATCGCGAACCGAACGGCGAGACCATTCGCACCTTTCGCCAGGTCGTCCGCCTGGGCGAGGCCCATTGTTTGGAAGCGGCCCTGTCCGCCGCCGTTATCTTGGAACAGCACGGCTACCCGCCGCTGTTGATGAGCCTGGAGTCCATAGACAAGTTAGACCACGTCATTTTTGTCTTTCAGCAGGATGGTCGTTGGGGTTCGATCGCTCGCTCGCGCGATCTAGGATTGCACGGTCGCCGAGCCGTCTTTCGCTCGCTCCGCGATCTGACCTGGAGCTACTTTGAACCTTACATCGACCTGACGGGCCGCATCACCGGCTACGGCATGACCGACCTCAACGATTTAGGAAATTACGACTGGCGATTCTCGTCGCAGAACCGCTGGAAAATCCAAGACCACCTACGCGAAATACCGCATCGGAAACTGTTCTCTTCCGACCGCCGTTATCGGCAGATCCGAAAGCGATATGTCGAATTCAAAGAACGGCACCCTGACCTAGTCCCCGCGTATTTCGCGGGTCAAGAAAACTGGCTGCGCTAACTCGGAATGAGTTCGTACCTTTTGCCACCAACCGTTGGATTGGTATCATGCTGGCGTCTCTTCGTTTGGCCTAAACCGGGAGTTTTTATGAAGACGCGTCTTGTCCCTCAACCTCTGCGGGAACCGGTACACCTGCTTTTCTGGTTCGTGCTGATCGGCGGTTGGTACCAGTTGGCACAGGCGCAGATAATTCTTCCACCGACGCGCGGCACCGCCTCGGTCAGTGGGACGATCATGATGCGGGGCCAACCGGCGGCGAATATCGCAGTTAGCGCCTCCGTTCGGGGCGCGCAGCCGCCGTTTACCGCCAAAACCGTCGCGCGAACCAAAACCGACGCGGCCGGCCATTATCAACTCCAAGATCTTCCCGCCGGCGAGGTCGTGATCGCGCCGCAGCCAGCCGCCTACGTCGTCTCGAACGCCGCCGAAGGCGACGAGCGAGGTGGCATTGAAACTCGGGTCTCGCTGGAAGAAGGCCAAGCCGCCAAGGACATCGACTTTACGTTGACACCGGGCGCCGTCATCACTGGACGGGTAACGACCGAAGATGGCCGGCCGGTGATCGGCGAGACCGTTAGCCTTAGCTCTCCAACCACACCAGGCCCGGAAGACAATTCCCCGCCAGGCGCTGCCATGGTCCGGCGCGACGCGGCAGAGACGGACGACCGCGGGGTCTATCGCATCTACGGCCTGACGCCAGGCAAGTACCTGATCAGTTGCGGACGCGATGCACAAGGCGGAGGTTCCGGCGGCGACGGTTTCGGTGGCGGCGATGCGTTTTATACCCGCGTCTTCTACCCGGCGGCGGTTGCTCCCGCCGAGGCTACGGTTATCGATTTGGCGGAAGGCGCCGAGGCCGTGAACATCGACCTGCGTCTAGGCAAGGTGCTGCACGGTTATCGGGCCAGCGGTAGGATCGCCAGCTCGAAGACCGGCGAACCGCTCAAGCGAGCCTTCATTCGCGCAGCCGGAAGCGCAGGTACTGATACGCCTAATTATTATGGTTTTGCCCTAACGGACGAGGATGGCGAGTTCACCCTCTCGGGGTTGCAGCCGGGCAGTTATAAACTCGAGGCGTCCGGCCTCGGTTCATCCGTCGGTGCCGATTCGAATTTGATCGTTCAGGATGCGAGCTTCCAGATCGTCGACTCGGACATCACCGGCCTGGAGATCAAAGCCGTTCCCGGCATCGTTGTTAGCGGCACTATTGTGCTGGAAAACACCTCGACCGCACCGTTGCCGTTCCGGACCGCCGACCTCACGGTTCTGGGGGCGATCGCCACCAAGGATGACAGCATACCGAACTACTCGCAGGCCTCGATCCGTCCCGATGGCTCGTTCACGCTCACCGGCCTGCCCGCGGGCCGGCTTGTTTTTGGGTTATTTAACGCCGTACCGGGTTTGCGTCTGCAGGCCGTGGAACGCGGCGGGGTTCGCATCCCGGGTATGACGACCGACGACAGTGGGCCTCCGGACGAAGCGGGTTCTCCGGTCGGCTTGGTGGTCGACGCAGATCACCCGGTTACGGATCTTGTTCTGCGCGTGATCTATGGCAACTGCCGGCTGCGTGGCCAAATCGTCCAACCCGACGGCTCGCCCGTACACGGCTACTATTATCCGCGAGCCAAGCGCGTCGACGGGACCGGCGAAGAAATGGGTGCGTCGGTCGACAACCAAGGACATTTTTCGTTTGAAGGATTGACGCCCGGGCAGTATGAGGTGAAGGTCGATCCGACGAAACCCGGTAAGCTTGTAACAGTCAGCAACGGCGCCGACAATACCGTTACATTGACCGTCGAACCACCGAAGGACGACGACCAATGACCCAAAACCGGTTCCTCAACCTGCTCCACCTGGCTCAGCATAGGGCCGCGGACCGGCATCGGCTGTTCTTTTTCACGCTTGCCGTTGCGCTGCTGTTCCTATTGCGCGGAGCCGCACCCGGCCAGGCCCAAACGCCGGCGCCCACACCGCGCCCCTTGGGCGAGATCAGCGGTACGGTCATGGCGGATGACGGCCAACCACTGCCGAACGCGCAAGTATTTCTCTCCAATGCCCGCGGCGACGCGCTGCTGGGCTCGCCGCGCAACCTGCCCGCGGAACCGAACGGCCGGTTTCGTTTCAGCGGATTACGGCTGGGCGTTTACTACTTACAGGCCTCGGCGCCCGGCTATGTCATGCCAGATGATCCCGAGCGAGGCGGCCACCCGGCTCCCTATCGCGTCGGCGCGAACGTAAATCTGACCCTGTCCAAGGGCGGCGTCATTACCGGCACCGTTACCGATTCGGCCGGTCAGCCCGTGGTGGGCGCGCGCGTGACGGCTATGCGCGCGCGGGACAGTTTTGGCCGCCGGCCGCTGCCCCAATTGCGGACGCCGGAAACGGTGACCGACGACCGTGGTATTTACCGGATCTACGGGCTAACGCCGGGTTCGTACCTGGTCGCAGCCGGCGCCGTCACCTCGGGGAGCATCTTCGAAACGATCAAGGATAGCCTGAACGGCGCGATGGTCTACTACCCCTCTTCGTCGGCCGAAAGCGCTACCCGCATCGACGTAGCCTTGGGCCAAGAGGTGGGAGGCATCGATATTCGGACGCGCGGCGATGCGGGGCACGAGATCAGCGGTTTCGTGGTCGGCGCCACTCGTGGGCCGGAGGGGCAAGAATCGCGGTTGGTCGCGATCTTGCAAAAACCGAACGGCGGCCCACAGGTAGCCGCGACTTTGCTGCTGGAACAGAACGGCCAAGTCGCATTCTCGTTCGGTCAAGTTCCGGACGGCGAATACGATTTGATCGCCGAGACCTGGAAACGCAACGACGGAGCGGGCTCGCTGCCCAAGCGGGTTACCCTCAAGGGCGCCGACCTGTCCGGCATCCAACTCTCGGTGACGCGGTTTGCAACCGTCAGCGGCCGGTTGGCGTTGGAAACGGATCCGGCCCTGCGGGATAAACCCGAATGCGCCGTTACCGGACGTCCGCCGTCGTTCGAGGATTTTGCCTTCGAGCTACGCCCGGTCAAACCGGTCGAAGCTTTCGGTTATGACGCCTGGGCCAACCTGAGTGGGGCGATCCCGGACGAGCGCGGTGGCTTTCAGCGCTCAGGCCTGCGCGCCGGCACCTATTGGCCGCAGATCGATTTTCCCGACGACCGGCAATATCTGCGTTCGGTGACGCGGCCCGGACCGGGGGGCAAACCGGTCAACGCGCTCGCCAATGGGTTGGTGCTGGGCGGTGGCGAAAAAATTACGGGTCTGGTCGTAACTCTGTCCGACGGGGCGGCGGGTCTAAAGGGCCGGCTGGCTTTGCCGGAAGGAACTCCGGCAGCGGCTGGAACGCCGCCCGCCCTACCGGCACACGTTCTGGTCCATTTGGTGCCCGCAGAACCAACCGCGGCCGATGACGTCCTGCGTTACCGCGAGATCGAACCCAGCGCCGATGGATCGTTTGCTTTAGCCAACCTCGCCCCCGGAAAGTATTGGGTGTACGCGGAACAGCTCCCGGCCACGGCCGCGACGACCGGCGATACTCGCGACACTGTTCGCGCGCTTGTCGCTTGGAACCCGGCTGCACGCCTAAAACTCCGCCGCGTCGCCGAGGCCGCGAATGTCGCGCTCGAACTGAAACCGTGTCAACGCCTGAATGATTATGCGCTCAAGTTTTCTTCCACTAGCGTTAAATAGAATCCATCCGATCTAAAAACGGGGAACGCGGGTAGCTGACCCGCAGGTAACGGTTGACGCAACGTGAGATGAAAATCGTCACTTGTCCCAGGCGAATGACGACAGGTCAACGACCCGCGCTCCGGGTAATGGCTTGCTTTTGGCTTCCACCTACCTCCTCCGATTGGTACTGCCCGCACCCGCTCGCTATACTCTATATAGCTAGGAAGTAAGTTTTATGTTGACTTGCGTATACAGAAATCCCGGAATTGATAAAATACGTGGAAATGAACTTTCTGCTGTCTCAATGTGTCTCCTGATTTTGTAGTTTCCGAATTTCCTCGATCATGTCCCTCCACTCAGCCTTCTTCTTCGCGTCTTCTTCAACCAATATGGCTGACTCGAGATCCTTTATAGCTGCTTCATCATCATGGTTGTGAATATCAATCATCGCCATGAAGACAAAATAGCTAACCTTACGACCATCCAATTCAATCGCGCGTTCAACGTCATGTTTCGCAGCAGAATAATCATCACTATCCACGAGCATCTCTGCGCGAAGCATATAATATCTCGCGGTACCTGGTTCGGCGGCAATCGCCTTGTTTACTTCTTTTATTGCCTCTTGCAGAGTCGCCTTTTTGGCGGAAGGTGAACCATTTTTAGCTTTCTCGTATAATAAAGCAGCTTTTAGTCGGTGAAAAAAACCGTAGTCTCCGTAAAGATCGATGACGTTGTTGGTAAGTATTAATGCAGCGTCTACTTCTCGGCGCTCCCGCAACAAATCGATCTGTTTATTAAAAACCTCCACCGCATCTTCAAGCCCATAACGATTGGCTCTATTCCCTTCCAACCCCTTCATTAGCTCAGATATATCTAATCTCATCAGCTGATCGCACTTGATAAAATCGGCCAGTGCCGATTCTTGCTTACTTACCGCCAAATAATACATCCCTCTCTCATTAAAATACATTGGATCTTCGCGAATTGTGATCGCGTCACTAATATACTTTAGCGCTGAATCATACTTGCCACGGTCCGCATAAAGGCTTGCGAGTGCTATATTAGCGGTTCTGTATCCAGGGTCTAATCGTAAAGCCCATTTGTAATCCGCAGCAGATTCTTCCACTCGATCCATAAACCTATATATTTGGGCACGAAACATTAGTGCTTCAATCATGGTCGGGTCTCGCTCAATGGCCCGATTCGCATGCTCTAGGGCTTTACGATAATACTCATTGGCCTTTGTTTTTCTATTTTGTTGTTTCTCAGTGTTTCCTAATTCCCAAAAATATGCGCTCAACGCCACACGCGCTTGTATCAGGTTCGGGTTTACCTCCAGCGCCTTTATTAAGCTCTGCTCCATCAAATCATAACGATTTATAAACGTTGCTATGATACCTTGCATCAGATAATCGGAAGCGCTCGAATTTCCATCAGCGTCGATCATAGCGATTACTGCTCTGATCTGACTTTCGGCTTGAGCGCTATCTTTCAACAATCGGAAACATCTGATTAAATCAAGTCGAGTCGAGACAGTTTGGGGTTTTGTTTGTATGAGACCAATCGCGTTCTTTGTATTTGTTTCTACGCCAGTCCGATCGCCATATTCGCCATAAAAAGTCGCAAAACCAAGATATGCGTCAATTTTCTCTTCCGTTGTGGCGGCCGTCTGGATAGCGAGATTACCCTGAGTTATTGCTTTCGTGGTATCCAGTCGCGAAAGTATTTTTAGAAGAAGCAAGTGCGCCGAGGAGGAAGTCGGGTTTATTTTAAGCGCATCTTCCACCTCATCCCGAAGGTCTCTCAATTCACCGTAACTCAAAAACATCTTGCGATCCAATGTGACCCGTGCCCGTAGTAGCTGCGCCTGGAACGCAATGTCGGACGGAATACCCCGTTGCTCGAGTACAGACGAATAAAAACCGATAGCGGCATCGGAATCATAAGCACTTCGTCTGATTTCTCCCATTATCAAGAGCACCATGGCTCGGAGATGGCGCGCGATCTCACCCTGTATTTCTAGGTGATCCAACGCGCCTCTTGCCCCAACGAGTTCGACAGAGGGATTGACCGGAAGAATCATCTTGAGTGTTTCCACCCATGCTGTGACCTTCGTTACTTGAGGTAGCTGGGTAACATTACCCCATATTACAACTCCTGCGTCATAGTCTCGTCCGATTCCTTCAATCGCAAATCTACTTGTCTCCTCCGTGATGGGCTTGCCTAGAGAAATAACGTTTATATCTGGGTAAACTCGAGACAGGTTCAGAAGTTCCTTACGTATTTCCGATGTAACGTCCGGACGAACGATGATGCGCTCACGCGTGTCAACATCGTAAAAGTCAGCCAATACTACATTAACAACTGTGCACGGATTAATTGACCTGCGATTAATATTTCGTTGGTTTCGGTATGTGAGAAACGAAAGTACTTTGTCGCCAGCGCCTTCGGCCCTAAACCTGGCAATATCAGACTGAGTGGGTTCAAGCGTTCCGCCTCGTCGACACAGTAATTTCAGCAAGAATGCGTCGTATGCCGCCATATTGGGACTTGCCTCTCGAACTTGACGGCTGAGCCACGCAAGAGACAGTGGATCAAGAGGTCCCAATTTCTGGGCGTTGGCACATTTCGGATGGGACGATAACAAAAATGAAAGAGCAATTAGAACAAATATCGCCCGCAAGATAGACCCAAGCCGGCCCGAATATCTCACTTTCGCTTCGCCACCTTTCACTGAGAGTTTGAAATCGTCGAGCCGGATTCTTTTCGCGCTCTTTCAATCAACTCTTCTTCCGTTAAATTCGGAGATACCCTGGAGTTGCGAGGGTATTTCCGCCGGCCAAGGTTTTTGGATATTTGATTACCGACAACTTTTGTCGATTTGCCCGCGGGTGAATCGGCGGGTGCGGTGTTGCTATCGCCAGTATTTTCTTTCAGGCCGCTGGCCTTTGATGATTCTAATGCTTTCGACAAGGCGACATTTCGTAAACGCCCTTGATCATTTGCGTGAAAAGCTAACAGCAGAGTTGCCATAGCTGCGGCAGCTACGCGCCTTTGCCTTCCTCCCCAATGAACGATTGCCGCCCTAGGATCCGCAATACTGCCCATTTCCCTTATCAGTTTTGGTAACGACTCGAAGTCATCGACCTCAACGGGCATAACCATTTGACTAATAGATGGGTCGATCCGTGTGCCGCGTTTTACGAGCACGTAATACGAGCTGGCCGCACCATTGAACATTCTGTCCACGTCAATCATATTTTGGACAAAATAAGCGTCGTTTAGGCTGAATCCGATAAACAAAATAGTCTTAGTCGACAAAAATGTGCGCAACGCATTATAAGCACCCTCCCATCTGTTATTTCTGTAAAAGTCGTTATATTGGCTGCGGGTGAAAACGATATTCTCTACATCATTAAGGACGTTACCGTGCAAATGCCAAATCGTGGGTCGATTCTCTCCAGCATGTCGTAGCATTTGTGAAAGGCCACTAACCTGACGACAAAGGACACGCAGGTCACCCGGCTTTGGACAGACCCATTCCAAAACGGGGTCATAGTTGGTAGTGAAAATCAGATTTCCCAGATTCCAGATCGAACGTGCGAGAGCCAAGCTTTCCGGTTGCGCTGCGTCCACAGATACATCGAACATCTCCATCAGAAAAGATCGACAATTGGGCGTGCTCAGATGCTTCCAACCGATTTCAGCTGCCTCGAAATAGTTGATTGGCTGGCTTGCAAGCAATTCGCCTAGTTTTTGGGCCGACTTGATGTGCTTCTGATCAAGGAGCTCTTCGTAAATTTTTTGAAGAAGCGTGTTCCAATCGGGGAAAAGTGGCAGAACTCCATCGCGATTTTGCACACCCCGTGAGACCCCCGCGCCAACGAATGGAATGACATTGCGCCGTCGAAGTTGTTCGCGCAAGTTTCTAGGTATGTCGCTCACAAAAACCCTTCTTTGACCAAATAATAAACCAAAATCCGAATTCTGTTAAACATTTTGACCCCTTTGATGCCGCCGCCGCTATTTCGAGTAGCCCATAATTTCGTTGAAAATAGCGTCCTGATTTGCCTTTCATGATTAGTCCCGACAACTTTCCATTCCTTATACTTACTTCTAGTAAGTAATACGCCTATGAAGATCGCGGTCGCTATGAGTGGAGAGGTGGATTCGTCGGCGGCGGCGGCGTTGTTGCGAGACCAGGGGCATGATTGGTCGGCTTTACCATGCAGTTGTGGAACCAGCGGCGCGGCATCAACACCGACGAGAAGGACGATCTGCGAGTCGCCGCTGCTTACTGGATGACGCTTACGATGCGCGATAGAGGCCGCAAACGTCACGCTTGAACTAAAGCCTTGTCAACGCGCAACCGATTAGGTCTTCACTTTCGGTCAGGCCCCGACGCCGTCGCGCCGGTAACGTGACGGACACGGCCGCGGTCCGGCGTCGGGGCCAAAGTATGTACGGGCTTTGGTTCAAGGTTGCTGACGTTCAAGCGCCTCATACCCCAGTTGCTCGCTATCCTTGGCGACCGCGGCAGCGGATGTTTGCGGGCTCAAGGAAACATTGACCGCCCAGTAAAAGATGATCAACGCGAACAGGATCACTATGCCTAGGTCCAGCCAGTTCGGCAGAATTCTGCGGGCATCCTCGCCGTATTGGCCCAGCCATCCGAGCAAAACCTGGCCCCCGAACCAGGGCCAGACCCAGATGACGTTCCGCAGCGTGCGCTGCGCTCCGGTGCCGGACCACCAAGCCCCCACGGCGAACAAGACCAGCCCGAAGGCCATCGCACAAGCCAGCTTCCAGGTAGTCCCAAAGCCGCCCCAATAGATGATCAAATTGGCCGAACAAAAGGCCGCAGGCAGCACCACTCCCGGCAGGGGCACTCGGTAAGACCTAGGGCGGCCGCCGTCGACCCGGTGCAGCGCGGCTAGGGCAACCGGCGCGAACGCATACATGATCGCGGTCGCCGCCGTGATGACACCGACCAGCGCGCTCCAGCTTTTGAAGGGACCGAGCGCGAGCGATCCGATGACCACCGCAACCAAAATCGACAGCACGGGCACGCCCTTCCGGCTAGTGCTGGCCAAGGCGGTCGGCATCTCGCGCTCTTCACCCAGGGCGTAGGCGATCCGCGCCGTCGTCCCGACATAAACGATGCCTGTGCCCGCTGGCGAAATAACCGCATCCACTAGCAACGCTTTCGCGAGCCAGCCCGCGCCGACGGCCAGCGCCAGGGTGTACCACGCGCCGTAAGCCGACGGGTCGGTGCCAAGCGGCCGCGACCAACCGTTGATGATGTCCGCATGCTTAAGCCCGCCGATCATGACAATTTGCAGCAGCGAATAGAGCACCGCTCCGATCGCCATGGCGGTCAGGACGGCCCGCGACAAGTCTCGCTTGGGGTTGCGCGCCTCGCCCGCGAGTTGCACTGCCTGCTCAAACCCTTGCAACGCGAACACTACGCCGCCGGTCAGCGCCGCGAAAACACCATGAAAGCCGAACGGCATGAAGCCTTGGCCGGCGTGGAAATTAGTCGTATCGAAATGGCGCGACGCCACGACCGCGATGGCCAGGATCGGCACCGCCGTCTTCCAAATGACCAAGATCACATTGCTGTCGGAGAGGAACTTGGCGCCCGCCAGATTGATCGTGGTGAATACCAGCATCAACGAAACCGCCACGATCAGGCCGGTTCGGTTGAGCAGCCCGTCCGCGTCGCCCCCTTGAACCAACATGTTGAAATGGGTGTTGACCCACCCCACGCTGTTGACGTAGGTGATGACGGCCAAAACTTCGATAGGTGCGATGAACACCGCTTGCAGCCAAGACGCCCATCCCGCCAAGAACCCGGCGATCGGACCGTGCGAGTAGTAAGGAAACCGAGCCGACCCTCCGGCCACGGGGTAGGCCGCTCCCAGTTCGGCGTAGGTTAACGCGAGCAATGAGAGCATGGCCGCCGCCAATATCCACGAGAGTATCGACGCCGGCCCGGCCACCTTTGCCGCCTTCAAAGCGCCCAGCAACCAGCCCGATCCAATGATCGAACCCAAAGAGATGAACATCAGACCGAAAAATCCGACCGAGCGTTGTAATCGCTCGGGGGTCGCGGATTTTCCGTCAGCTTTTTCCCGTAAAGCCGCCAGAGGTTTCTTGACGATTTCTTGTTCTGTCATTTTTTTGTCCGCCTTATTTTGGTGATGGTTCGAGATCCGTACCTTCAAGCCGGGTTCTGCTAGGGCGGACTTTAGATCGAATGAACCCTGACCGGAATGGAAAGAAAGGATCGCAAATCTTTGAAGGTTCCTTTGCGTACCTGAAAAGGTTTTGCTAGATTTCAGCCGAATCTTTTCAGGTACCGTCGCGACCGAGGCAGATGTTGGATCGGGTCGGCGGGTAAGCTTTTTCAACCCCTAACTCAAGTTCAAACCTAAAGGTTGACCGTAGAAGTTCGGCAAAGATGAGCACCACTAGCTACTCGTACGTGTTCGGCCGTTTTCGGTTGAAGATGGTGGATGACCGGGCCACTGAATTGACCGCGGAGGGGAAGGTCGTCGGCCTGAGCATGAATGAATTAACCGTCCTCGGCGCTCTTTTGGCGAAGCCGGGCGAACCCGTCAAGCCGGGGGAGCTGTTGGACTCGGTTTCTAAGTCGCCGGAAGCATCGGCGAATTTGGTTCATCAAGCCGTAAGTGCATTGAGGCGGACGCTTAATAATAACGATCTAATTATCACGGAAAGATTGAAGGGGTATTATTTTGCCGGTGAGGTGATCGTGGTTCCGGACTCGGAGTTGCCGCCCGAACCAATACCGGAACCGATCTCGGATCCGACGCCGGAACCCATTTCGGACCCGTCATCGGATCCGCCGTCCGAACCGATAATAGAACCTGCGCCGGAACCGATCCCTGCTCCCAATCCGGAACCGGCGCCGGACCTCGACCCCGTCCCGGTATCCGAACCGTCCCCAACGGCAACGCCAAACAAACAGCGAGATCCATTCGTCGCGATTGCGATTTTGGTCAGCGCGCCGATCTTTATTCTTCCCTTTGCTTTGGCCGTGGCTGGGGTACGGCTCGATAGTATCGGCAAACAGATAGGGATAATCCAGGCCTTGGTCATTCTGGTGGGGTTGGGCTTTGACTTCTCCTTCTCGGACGACCGCGTTTCTCCAGGCGAAGATCACGAGACCAAGCGGGCGCGAATAGCGGTTCAACAACTCCGTCGGTCGTGGCGATTGCTTCTGGCCTGCTGGTGCGCTCTGTACATTGCGGTTCCTTTTTCGCACCTGCTTGCGCAAGCTTCGTCCGGCCGCGAGTTGGTCCTCCCCACGCTCACGACGCTCCTTAACAACGCCAGCGCGCTGATGTTGGTGCTTTGTTATTGGGTGCTGAAACGGCCGGCCGTTATTTCCGTCGCCGGCCGCGACCTCAACAATATTCCCTTACAGGCCGGGCTCTTGGTGGTCGGAGGTTTTAGTTTAATAGAAGCGGTTGGCATAGTGGGCTTTGAATATTTACGCGCGGATGCCGTTAAGAACGTGATCTTCGGCGCGGATCTGCTCAGCGGTGTAGTCGGCGGCATCGCGATGGCGCTGTGTATTAGCCGCCTCGACAGCCGTTTGTTGGGCACCAAAGGCTGGCTTCCGATCGTGCCGATCGTGCTTTATTTGTATGCCGTGATCCAGCCTTTCTATCCCCTGATCAACCAAACCTTCCCTGCGCCCGCTCCGCCGAGTGATGGAGGAAAATTCGCTCTTACGCAATTAGCTTTTATTCAATTGGCCTTTTTGCTAAAAAGCGTCATGTTCATTTATGTGACGGAACTATTTCGGTCGGAAAGATTACATGATCCGCGCCCGGCGCTTTTACGAAAACGTCGAGGCGGAATGGAGCGAGTTCAAATCCGCTCGACGCGCCCAACCGTAGCTCGCAATATTCGCGATTCGTTATTATTCGTGTTGGCTTTTATTCGTGTTATTCGTGGTTAAATCCGCCCCTCGCCGGCACGCCCTTGATTTTGACTCTCACGTTTGGCCCACGTGCCTTCAAAATTTGACACGCATGGTAAGTTGAAAAAAGGACGCATGATTGGGTCCGAAAACTTATTTAAACGGCGCAGGTGTCTCACAACCGGCCCAAACTCACAATGACTATCCGGCAGGGTATTTCCCCACGATGAGCAGCAAGATGAAGTTCAGTACTCCACCGATCGGGCGGTCGCCGCCGGGCCGGTGATCCAAGGTTCCGCTACCAACCCGCTGGCGGGATTCCGGCGCGAACAGTCGATCACGTGCGCTGTTTCCGATAACGGATTTTCGAGCGTAACTCTTCCCGGAATAACCGAGATCGCGATTTTCCTCAGGTATTCACAATCTCGACTGTAATGAAATGATGCAGAGGGGTCTAAAAAAACAAAAAAGTCGTGTAAGCGAAAAGTGCTTATTTGGGACTCTTTCAAGGCCTCGCGCTTTACGTTGGTGCGTCCCGCAGCTGCTCGCTATACTCTAAATAGCTAGGAAGTAGGTTTTATGAAGATCGCGGTAGCTATGAGTGGCGGGGTGGATTCGTCGGCAGCGGCGGCGTTGCTGCGTGACCAGGGGCATGAATTGGTCGGCTTTACCATGCAGTTGTGGAACCAACGGCGCGGCATTAACACCGACGAGAACGGCGACCCGTTGCCCAGCCGGTGTTGCTCGCTGGATGACGTCTACGACGCCCGGCGAGTGGCGGGCGAGCTGGGATTCCCTTTTTACGTGCTGAACCTCGAGCGCGAGTTCGAGACCGATGTGGTCCAGCCGTTCGTCCAAAGTTATTTGTCGGGCGAAACGCCGATTCCTTGTGTCGCGTGTAATAGCCGGTTGAAATTCGCTTCGTTGGATAAATTGGCGCTTAGCCTTGGCTGTGAAAAGGTCGCGACGGGCCATTACGCGCGGGTGGTCCATGACCGGGACACCGGCCGCTATCGCCTGCTGCGCGGACGGAATTTGTGGAAAGACCAATCCTACTTTTTGTGGGAGCTGACGCAGGATCAGCTTTCCCGCGCTTGGTTTCCACTCGGAGACATGGACAAGCAGGAAGTCCGCTCGATCGCCCGCTCGTCGAACTTGGCCGTGGCGGAAAAGAGCGAGTCGCAAGAGATCTGTTTCGTTCCCGACGGCAAATACGCGGAGTTTATTGACCGCTATTTGGATTCCGAGGACCGCACCGCCGAGCTTCCCGGTGAAGGACAGATCGTCACCTCAACCGGCGAGGTGGTCGGAACGCACGGCGGCATTCATCGTTACACCGTGGGCCAACGCCGCGGTTTGGGTATTGCCGCGGAACGGCCGCTTTATGTACTGAACGTCGATGCCGCACGCAACCAGGTGGTCGTGGGTGAAGCCGAAGAATTGCTGCGCCCCGACTTCACCGCGGCGGGCGTCAATTGGGTCGCGTTTGACGAACCGGCCGAACCGGTCCGCGCAGAGGTACGCGTACGCTACCGCCAAGAACCGCAACCGGCGACGATCACGCCCCTGCCCGGTGCGCGCGCACACATCCGTTTCGACGAACCGCAACGCGCAATCACTCCCGGCCAAGCCACGGTCTGGTACCGCGGCGATGAAGTTGTCGGCGGCGGCTGGATCGAGAAAAACCCCTAAAAGATTGAACAAGAGATCGCAGAGGAAGCAGAGAAAATCTATTCTCTGCTTCCTCTGCGATCTCCTGTTCGATTCTACCTCTGAGGCTTCAAACTAAACCTTTTCACATTTTGGAGCGTATCTTATTGCTACCGTTGGCTTTCATGAAGAACTTAAGCCCGGGAATCGAATTTATTGTTAGGTGAAATAAAACTATGCCCATGTCTCGCGGTCGGAAAATTGCCATCGTCATCGGAGTCTTGCTTCTGGTCGTCGTTTTGGTCGGCGGGGTCATCCTCGCCCTGATCATTTCCGCGGTCCGCGGAACGACGCCCACCATTGCGGATAACAGCGTCTTGGTACTCCGTATCGAAGGCGACCTGCCCGATTTCGTGCCGGACGATCCGCTGGCCGGCGCCTTGGGCGGCAAGACCGACTCGCTGACCAATACGATCTGGCAAATTCGTAAGGCGAAGGTCGACAAACGCATCACCGGGTTGATGCTGGACGTGGGCATGACCAACTTGGGTTGGGGCCGCGCGGAAGAGTTGCGCGACGCCATCGCCGATTTCCGGACCTCGGGCAAGCCGGCTTATGCCTATATGGAATACGGGATGAACAAGGAGTACTACATCGCATCGGCGTGCGAGAAGGTTTTTGTCTCACCCCCAGGCGATCTGTACATCAACGGCCTGGCGGCCGAGGTCATGTTCTTCCGCGGATCGTTGGACAAGCTGGGCGTCTATCCCGATTTTTATCAGATTGGCAAGTACAAGAATGCGCCGGACCAACTGACCCGCAAGGATATGTCCGACGCGCACAAGGAAGTGATGAACTCGATGATCGACGATCTGTTCAATCACTTCGTAAATGCCATCGCGGCCGCGCGCAAGAAATCGCCCGACGAGATCAAGACCGTCATCGACAATGCGCCGCTCAGTTCCAAGCAAGCGGTGGATGCCGGTTTGATCGACGGAGCGCTCTACGAAGATCAGGTGCGCGGCGAGTTCAAAAAACGTTTGGGCTACAAAGAAACGGACGACCTGAAACTGACCAAGGATTCCGATTACCGCCAGATCGAACCCGACTCCTTGGGCTTGAACAAAGGCGACAAGATCGCCGTCATTTACGCCAGCGGCGACATCGGCGACGGTCTTTCGAACACCAGCCCCTACGGCGACCAAAACATCGGTTCGGAAACCATGGTCAAGGCGGTCAACGACGCAGCCGCGGATAAGGACATCAAGGCGATCGTCATTCGCGTCGACAGCCCCGGAGGTTCGTCTTACGCCTCGGATCTGATCTGGCACGCGATCGCAAATGCCAAGACCAAGAAACCGATCGTGATCTCGATGGGGGACGTGGCGGCCTCGGGCGGGTATTACATCGCTTGCAACGCCAACAAGATCGTCGCTGAACCGTCGACCATAACCGGCTCGATCGGCGTCTTTGCCGGCAAACCGGTGCTGAAAGGGTTCTACGATTGGATCGGCGTCACCAACGAATACGTCATGCGCGGCAAGAACGCCGGCCTGTTCCGCGAATCCGAAAAATTCACCGACGACGAGCGCAAGAAGTTCGAAGAGATGGTCAACAGCACCTACTGGGACGAATTCGTTCCTAAGGTTGCCGCTGGCCGTAATCGCGATAAGGACTATATAAACTCTATCGCGCAAGGCCGTGTCTGGATGGGCGATCAAGCCAAGGACAACGGCCTGGTGGACCAATATGGTGGCTTGGAAACGGCCATCGACGAGGCCAAATTTCCAGCACATTGGGATCCTAAGCTTAGAATTCCACGTGGACAAGTTGTCGCGG
>JADMIO010828191.1_pt1 | contig 70991 bp, 65 predicted proteins | sample 8958161 | NCBI WGS metagenome assembly JADMIO01 (sample SAMN16585339, study PRJNA669376) | soil metagenome | isolation source: Crop rotation soil | place: USA: Cullars Rotation, Alabama | collected 2011 | reverse complement strand
GGCCGCGACTTCAAGTCACGTGAATTCCAAGCTTCGGATCCCACTGTGCTGGAAAGTTCCCCATAAAGTTTGTGGCGCTTGGTAATGATTATACAGCTCACGTTCATCGCAGCAGAAGCGGGTCAGTTCAATACCATGTTTCAAACGTTCAACCTGCTGATATAAAAATTCCATCGCCCTATATTTTTTCAGCCAACCCGCAACAGCAGCAACTTGACTTTCCCATTTTCGGTTATAATTATTCCAGGGAAATTGGCGGAGCCATTTCGAGAGCTATTTTTAAAGCATGCGAGGAAAATGGAATACCTGTTTTTGATGAAACCTATGCTGGGTAGTTCCTGCATGGGTAAACGTACTTCGAAAGGAAGAAGCCTGCTAAGACTAGCAGGCCAATTCGTACAGCTAAGAATAAATATGTAGTTAGTTAAGGTAGTCTTAGTTGACGAGCTTAAACATTAAATAAAAAAGCCTTCGTCATTACGAAAGCATATTTTTTGGTTTCTTTTCTTTAGTTGCCGAAAGGTGTCCACGCATTGTTCTCGCAGATGCTGCAAATAAGGAAACAGCACCAACCTGTCTTCTAGTGAGAGCAGTCTCCATTCTTGATAAAACTCCCTGTACACTGCACATATATGTTGCGAGGCTTCCATTACTAATAAAGGTAAAAAAAGACTGTTGTGGAAACAACGGCAGAGCCTAACTAAATGCCCTTAACCTTACGGTTAAGCGGTGGGTAATACACTTCTTTCAGGTCATTGTTCGGAATCAATGGAAGGTTTATATTGAGGGGAAAAATTAAACATCAACTGATTCCGCTTATGGAAATTCCTGCTAATATATTAGAGCACGCCCTACTTATGGAGCAGCGCATCTACTCTCTTTTACGGTTGTAATTTCCTCGACCTCTATGAGTTTCTCAACGCGATCAATTCATGCTTTAGATTCATCAAACTGGTTGATGTTTCTTTCACTGGCGCAGCAAGTTTTTTAGATTTAATGAATCCAACCACTGAGAGAATGATAGCAACCGGTATTCACAATACGAGCAGAGTAGCTCCTAAACCCTGATAAGGGTATTCTGAATAATAAATGCCTGCATAGCCTGATGTAGAACCTTGGACTTGGTAGTTAACGCAGAAAACAGCTGTGATCAACATTACTGGAATTGAAATCAAGGAATAAAGCATTAGTTTTCTCATTCCTTGATGCTTTTTTGTTTGCTCTTGAAGGAGTGTTTCTTTTGTTAGAATGTTTTGTTCTGTTTGGATGATTTTTGAACTGTCCATTTTAAACGTTTTGGTTTCTGAATACTTCACAAGAGCCTTTTCTGCGATATCTAATATAATGATAATTTAATATTTATTGAAATAGGAGATGGCGGGACAAATTGTAGCGGTGCCCTGTTCAACACTTTCAAATAAAAAAGCCTGGATAAACATCCCAGTCGACTTATACCTTATAATCATGCCCTGAGGACAGAATTAAGAATCAATGTTAACGAAGACTTACACGTGTTTTACCAAAGTGCTTTCTTTCTGCTTTCCAATTTTCAGATTCAACCTTATAGTTATGCAGAAGACCATTACACTAACTGGGTTCAATTCTTTCTCCATACAAAAGAAATAAGCAATCTTAGAAGATTATGGCACCTACCTGGGTGGTTACCGGCCGCAGGGAAACTATAAAGTAGCCCTATTTGATCCGAGTGGTTAATATGTTGAGGTGTGGCTAAATCAGGTTACAGACAAGCTGTTGAAGGCTGTTGCGTTTGATGAGTACGAGAAGTTGAATCCTTTTCTTCTCGCTAGATATCAGATTGAGAGACTAGTATGGTTAATCCATCTGAAAGTCTGCTATATTCAAGCTGTTTTGTCCTTTTAATATCCTTACTTCCAGCTCATACTGACGGCGCCTATGTGCTGCATGGCTAACCCACATAACACCGGAGGTTAGAAGAAAAAATAAGCACCAAACCCAGCTCTTAAACAATAGGACTGTGATGCCAATTACAAAACAAGGCAAAATTAAATTTCCAGTCATGTCTTTAATGATAATATATCTCTCCCGCTGATCTAATTGACCTTTTGGAATTTTGTCACCCTTCAATGCAGTCAAACGATTGGCAAATTTTTCTCGCGCCATCTTTCCTTTTTCGTGCACTTTACCCAATCTCCATTTCGGATATGGATGTGCACTAAGTAGCCCTAAAACCTCAAGTGCAGTTTGTCCCGCATGACCAACGATGTAAGAAACGCCTATGAAAATGAACCATATAACAAACGAAAACGACGGGCTATCTTTTGCGGTAAATAACAGCTCAAACTTAGTATTCTTCGGCCCAACCAGCAGGATAAGGCATTTGGGTTTTCCTTCTGGTCCAAACGCGACGATATTGGCAGGGAAACGATCTATGACGGCCGGCTGGCCTACGAGGTGGACAACCAAAAAAAGACCTACGCTATTACCTCCCACCCCGAAAGCCTTCCCCATGTGCTGGGCAGTCCCGGCGGACAGGTCATTTTTGCGCACCTCGTAAAACTGGACACGGCAGGCGCCACACAGATCAGCGCTGCCAGCGATGCCGACTTTTATTACCTCACGCTTTCTTACCCGGACATAAAGGAACACGACGTGCACAAGCGCTCCACCAGGCTTTGGATTGATAAAAAGTCCATGTTACCGCTACGCATGCGGGCCCACCAGGAGACCCTGGATAAAGTGCAGGATCTTTATTACGAGGTCACCAGCATCCGCATCAATGAAGAAGCAAAAGGCTATGATTTTGAAGAAAAGCTCTTTCTCACTACCTGCCAGCAGAAGCTGCCCTCTCCAAACAAGGCTTTGCTGGCCCTGAAAGACAAAGACGCCCCTCCTTTTGTGCTCACCTCATTTAAGGGCATTGAGGTATCGTCTTCGCAGTGGAATGGCAAAGTGGTACTGCTTGATTTTTGGGAAGTGTGGTGCGGGCCTTGCCTTGCCTCCATGCCCAAAGTAGAAGCGCTCTATAAAAAGTACAGGGACAAAGGATTACTGGTGTATGGGATCACGTGCGAAAAAGAGCAGTTGGCCTCTGCCCGGAAGATGGTGGAAAAAAGAGGCGTTAGTTTGCCCGTGCTGGTGGGCGGGGAAGCGATCCAAAAACAATACGGTGTCAACGCAGTCCCCCTCTATGTCCTTATCAACAAGGCCGGCAAAATAAGCTTCCTGAGTGAAGGCTATTCGGACGAGATACAAACAGCCATCCAAAAAGCGCTGAGCGAGTAGGCAATAACAAATAGCCAAACGTGGGGGCACGGGCCTTCTAACCTTTTGCCTTTGTCAATGCAATTCGGATTTGTAGCTACTATCCTTGCTTGCAATCTTTCGGTAACCCGATAGGATGACTATATACAAAAGCCAGAGAATAGTAAAAGCGACCAGCCCCTTTAGATTCCATTGAAGGTCCTCCGGGTCAAACCGGCGTGTATACGGCTACGGAAAAACCTGTTGGAGTACTGTTGCCCGTATTCGATTACTACCCCGAAAAGGTAAAGGGAAATGAACACAACCACATGCCGCAGGATTTTTGTTCCGGCAAATAAAAAGTTCAGCACTGCGGCGGCCAGAAAATAAAATAGCGCATGCAATTCCTTATCGATGTGCCTAAAACCCGGTGGAAGTTTCACCATAAAACCAATAACAGCAATCACAAAAAATGCAACTGCAACGAAAATCCTTTGAGAGTGGTTAAATCGCATTTTTATCTAATTTTTGTACAGCCAATCTTGTATTCCTAAACGCAAGAGATGTAAATTTATTGAAGCGGCATTCTTAGCACCTCCATTTCATCCTTTGGTTTTGCCCCACTCCTTTTCCAACTTTTTTTATCAGCATCCAAAAAGCCTTTGTAAGATAAATGGCTAATTCCCCCTGCAACTCATCAATAAATAAGTACCTTATTGCATGCTTCTCCATATGGAACTAGGTGAGATCATTATTGATGCCGTCAGTGTTGAGCCTGGCCGCTGCAAGGAAGTCGGTTACCTGGAGGCCATGAAACAGTGCCTGCTGTTGAAACATTTAGACACCCTTGCAAACAGTGCAAGCAAACCGCAGTTTTATATTCAGGTTTCCTCCCGCATGAATGATAACAACTTCAGGGCTGAATAGGTAAAAACAACTATGACTGATGAATATTTCCCAATCCATCCTGGGTCTTGGCTTGCCGCTTTGTATAACGACTGGCTTGCTTCTGGAAATTTTTAATCTTAATGCTTTGGTTAATGTTTCAAAAAGCCTCGACGTCCTGCAAAGAAATAGTAGCATGGTTTTCTTTTATTCCGATTAACGTACCTCAGCTAGCTATTGTCAAAGCCGAAGGAGTCGATTTTTTTAATGACCCCGCGTAAAGCACTGACAACGCTTCTAACCCGGAGTACCATTTTCGGCTTTCGTTCGTAATTTCATCCCTATATTTCAATTGGCATTGTAAAGACTGGATGATCAATGAATTCCTACCATCAAATGCTTTACCCCTTTATGCCATTTGGTTAGGCCTTTAATATCCAGGAAATGCATCAATCGTTCGCCTCTCTCTTGCTTTCTTTATTTGTTGTTGCCACTTCATTTGGACAAGACAAGCAGCTTGACAGGAAACTCAATGAAATGCTGACAAGACAATTTAAACCAACAGAACCCGGTTGTGATATTTTGGTTTCTAAGCATGGACAGACCTTATATAAAAAAGTAGTTGGGAGTGCAGACCTTTAGCTCAATGTTCCACTAAAAACCGGTATGGTTTTTAACCTGCTTCCATCACCAAACAATTTACAGCAGTAGCGGTTCTGCAATTAGTTGAACAGGGTAAATTATCCCTGCGGGACAGCTTGCAAAAATTCATTCCTGATTATCCCTCAAAAGGACATACGATCACGATTGAAAATCTGCTGACACATACGTCGGGTATCAGGGACTACATGCAGATTGACTACCGCGGTTTATATATGGAACGCTGGGATTTTTCACTAAAACAGCTGATTGACAGTTTTAAAAATTTTGCTTTGGAATTTGAACCGGGTACCAGGTTCTCCTACAGTAATTCAGGCTATTATTTGTTAGGTTATATCATTGAAAAAGTTTCGGGAAAACGGTACCAGCGCTATATAGAAGATCACTTTCTTGCACCAGCAGGATTAACGCATACCTATTTTGACAGTGCAGGTATCATCATTCCCAACCGTGTAAAAGGGTATCGCAAAGAGGGTGCAATTTTCAAAAACGAAGATTATTGGAGTCCGACAATCGAATATGCTGCCGGTGGATTGATTTCCAATGTTGATGACTTACTGAAGTGGCATGAGGAGTTGTATTCATACCGGCTGCTAAAAAGAGAAACACTGGAAAAAGCATTTACGCCGTATCTCTTAAAAGATGGCACGCCAACAGGCTATGGTTATGGTTGGTTTGTAAAAACATCAAACGGCATAAAATCAATAGAACACCAGGGTGGGTTGCCGGGATTTCAAACCAACGAAATCTACTTCCCTGCCGAAGATGTGTTTATCGCGGTTTTATGTAACTGCGGTAGCGCTCCTATCAATGAATTATCTATCAGTATTTCAAGCCTTGTATTGGATAAGCCCTTGCAGCGGGACGTAAAACAAGACACCAAAACGCTGGATAAATATGTAGGAGTTTATCAACTAACCACAGACACGAACAGAAAAATTACCTTGTTCAAAGAGAAGGACCGTCTTATTGCCAAAGTTTCAAAGAGGGAAATGATTCCACTGCTCTTCCAGTCGGAAACAAAATTTCAATTCAAGAATTTGTTGAATGCGGATTGCGAATTTGTGCTGGAAAACGGCAGGGTTACAAAATTCAACGTCAATCAAAACGGACATTACGAATGGCTAAAGACACAATAAAAAGAAGCACGAAAGCATATCATCGGTCTGCCAGGATATGCTCCCTGAAAAAGCTTTGAACTCTTTATCTTTATTTAGCGCCGGAATATAGGCCCGGCTGACGATTCTCAACCAGCGATGCTTCGGTAGACCCTCTTGTCAGGCGTTGTTTGAAATGTCATACCACACGTGAAGAATACCGTTTTTTAACTTCAACTTTTCCGCAAATGCAAACCGAAAAGAGCAACTCCAAATCATGTTCGTTCATCCTCATGAGCACATCATAGGTCAGCCGTTGATGGCAAACTTTGCGATGTACTTCTTTACTGGATTACGGGAGGAAGACGCGAGCTCATGGTCTTTTTCTTGCTGGTGCCTTGTGTGGAAAGGCGAAGAACTTGCCGGATTCTGTTCTTGAGGGTTGTTTTATTAGCCATCGTTGACGTTGGTTTATCCTTCAACATCAACTATTATAACCAGCAAAACAACCACTCGCTATACTTCTTTACAGGTGGCAGGCTTGGAGCGAAAAAGGGTGGTCAGTTTGAAGCGAAATACCATGTTCAGCTTCCAACGGAATCACGTGATCAACTTGGACGGAATGTCCAATTAAAACGCCTAATTTTAATAAATTGACTAGTTGACAGCAGAAAAGAAGCAGTTTATAATATGTAAAACATTCCACTTATTTAGTCACTCTTGAGGAAAATGAAGTGATAGTTGAACCTATTGAAAAGTCTAATTCATATCTAGAAAGTAACGCAATAGCAACAGTCCTACAAACAATAGGAAATACAAGATTGTTGCTATATCATCCAACCAACCGCACAGGGCATTTGAAAGATTACTATCAATCGAAAGGGCGGGAAATTCAGAGCGTTGATTAGGTTTGGTTAGCCATGATTGCTTTTACAAAATCTTCTTCATATTTCAAAAGCCAGTCCAGTGATTTTGCCACTTCTACAATCTTCCAATTGCCCTCTCTTTCTTCCATCCTAAAATTGTAATTTATTGACCTGACTATGACTGAAATAAAATAAATGAAGCCTCGTACAGTATAAATTCGGGTGAAGCGAAAAATTGCAAGCCCTTCTGTTGTATGTAGCTTAAGCGTAAAATCCCCCATTCTGTTTGAATACCACAAAGATAGAGCCCCTGATAAAAGCCCCTGTAAAGACAGGGGCCGACACCAAAACTAACTGCTAGTTAGTAGGATACAAACATATACAAAAGCCTTCGTAAAAATGAAGGCTTGCAATAGATCGATAACGAACTGATTAGGTGGTTGACTTTTTCCCGATCTAATATATTGATATTTATCTATACCTAACCCTTTTTTTAATAACCCATTTTGGGGAGGCTTTAAAAAAATAGCCCTTGTAAAACAAGGGCTGCACCAAATCACGATTGCTCGCTACGTTTGCGAACTCGAAGCTTTACAGTTTAAAGTTTTCCATAGTCATCAAGATATGTTTTCTACCATACGTAGAAGAAAAGCGTCAAATTTTGTGCAGGCAACCGTTATCTGCTCTTCGGAAAGAACGGCTGATAAGCTCTGCTCTGAAGAATTGACAAGTGCTCCTGCGACCTTATAGGTTAGTACAAAATCAGCAATGCTACTAGTATCGGGAAAAATGAGAACGGCTCTTTTCATCATAAAGAGAGCCACAAAGTATAATCCAACTCTGTTGTGTTCAGGTTAGAATTTTCTCCACATAAAAACTGCAACTCTTGCATGTGAACCAGAGCACTTAAGGTATGTGGATTACGCAGAAAAAAGCCTCTGTAAAAACAGAGGCCATTGCTTAACCTAATAAAAAACACCGCAGCCAAGATAAAGTGAAAGACTGGATAACTATAACATAATTTCACTAATACATCTTCAATAATGGACAAGGATAAACGAAAGGTTATACTCGAGTTCCGGGATTTAAAGGCTCTTCTTGATTACACATTACTGACTGAAACAAATAATTGCGAAATCATCCGCTCCAAGTTTACACTTATTTGTGAGCTAACGGAAGCAGACATTGCCCTTGCTATGCAGGAATACAAAGCTGTCGTTATTGAGTAGGGTTGAAACTTATCCTCGCACTAAAAATGTGTAAAAGAAAAGCCAGCTATAGAGATAGCTGGCCAAAATGAAAAATCAGATATAATGCTATCTGTGAAAAGACATGTTCCTTAACTAAGATAAGAGTCTTTTACGTTAGAATATGGATGAGTCAGCTAGAATTCCGTGCCCTAATTTGTGACCTGCTCTTTGGTACGAACAATCATCTCTAAACGACAAGCTAGCAACGGTAATAAATGGCGGTATTCATTATCGCCAACAAGTGTCCTGGGTGCTCTGGAAACTTTTCTGACACACCTTTAAAATCATATTAAATAAATTTTGAATTCTGAAAAAGAAGTCATTTTTTTATAGCGTTTTTCAATTCAACCTCCTTTCTGAATTTCCTTTTTTCTGCCCGCCGTGTCCGGGCCATCCGCGTTATTGGGAGTATCTAGGCTAACATGACGCTCAAATTGCTGCAGGGAAAGACTGATGTCATTAGCTTTCATTTCCAGCACATCACCTACTTCTTCATTCGTAGGCGTTTGTTCATGCTCCTGCTCTAATAATGTAATGGTTTTGAGTACTTTTTTATTTAATCCAATCTTGTTGGAAGGTAACCGAACAAGACGGCCTTGCTCTTGTATGGCCTGGTAAATGCTTTGGCGAATCCACCACACAGCATAAGAGATAAACTTAAAACCCTTAGTTTCGTCAAAACGGAGGGCGGCTTTAATGAGGCCAATGTTGCCTTCGCTAATCATGTCTGCAAGCGACAGGCCGTTGTGTTGGTATTGCTTGGCAACTGAAACCACAAAACGCAGGTTGGCTTTAGTTAAGCGGTCAATGGACGTTTGGTCTCCTTCCCGTATGAGGCTGGCAAACCTGGTTTCTTCATCAGTTGATACTAAGTCCACCTTGCTAACTTCTTGAAGGTATTTTCCAAGCTGCGTGAGTCACGAACTGTAATTGATTTGGAAATCTTTAGTTGGCGCATTGAGAAAGGAATTGAGATGAGAAGCAAGTGAAGAGGACTAGAACCGGGGCAAGTGTCTATGATCGGTCATACGATAGACTGCTCTACTTAACAAGGTAACCTTCTTTGACCAGAGTCGTAGAGAAAGATAGAATTAGCCAAGGTGATGATTCTGTGTTTCTTGATAAGTGAATCATTCGTACGAGGAAAGCAGAGGCTTTTCAACCAAGGTTATAAACCACGCATTAGGTAGTACAAATAGGAACATAGACTTTTAATCTTCAGTACTGGAAACTTCTCATGTCAGTTATAATGGAAAAATTCTGCAATACTGTGGCGATGGTGCTTTGAGCATTTTTAATAGCGCTTACGGAGTCAGTTACGCTGTTAATCCAACAAACACTACAATAGGAGCCTAAAGTAGAGCTGCGGATCGGTATTCACATAGGTGATATTACAATAGAAAATGAAACCATATACGGTGATGGGATGAAACTTGCTTCAAGCATAGAATCTCTTGCTGTTCCAGGCTCGATTTTTATTTTGAGAAAGTATTTCATGAAACAAAAAACAAGCCTTTCACCATTTATTTCAATGTGTAGAAAAAAGATGGAGTCGTCGCTATCCGTACTGACCATCCAGTGTTTAAAGGGGTATCCGATGATCCCAGGTATCGGTTATTAAAGAGAGCGTGAATTTGGTTTAGTACTTCCAAATTCAATGAATTTATTGCCCACACAATGACTTCCCGCAAGGTGTTTGGCTTGTACAAAACGTCGGCGCTTCTTTTGCAATTTGATATTGTTTTTTACTTTTAAAAAACTATAAATCCTGTTTAATTAAGTGAACAATAAAGAATATTTTATTTTCCCAAACGGTTTTACTCTTCTGGACTACAAAAGAATTCTACGGTGAACAAGAATTGCCACAGTTCCTATTGAATACCGTAACTGTAGTGTAACTTCAATGGCAGAGATCACGCATGAAGCTCTTGATAAAAAATATGGTCAGCCTGCGGTGCAAAATGATTGTGAAGTCGGAGTTGGAAAAACTGGGGCTGCACGCTACCATCGTTGAATTGGGTGAGGTGGAAATTAGCGAGAAACTTTCTACGAATAGGCAAGATGAGTTAAAGGCTGCCTTACTCGAGTTTGGTCTCGAGCTAATGGAAGACAAAAAAAGCATGCTGATTGAAAAAGTAAAAAACATCATTGTGGAAATGATTCATTACAATGATGAACCACCCACAATTAATTTCTCTCACTACCTGAGTGAAAAGCTGGGGTACGATTATAACTATCTCTCTAACCTTTTTTCAGAAGTAAAAGGCACTACCATTGAACACTACATCATATCTCATAAAATTGAACGGGCCAAAGAGTTGCTTATTTATAATGAACTCACTCTTACCGAAATTGCCGACAAACTTCATTACAGCAGCGTCTCTCACCTTTCCAACCAGTTTAAAAAAATTACAGGCCTGACACCTTCCTTCTTTAAGGCCATGAAGCACAAGCGGCTGATCGCACACGAGAATTTATAACCTCTCCTTGCTACTAAATACAGTAAATTATGTAAGCTGTTACCAAAGTTATGTAAGGCTTGGTGGCTTGTTTATTTCCAACTTTGCCATGTGAAGGAACAACACCCCAAAAGTGACTCGAATAATGACGATGCGGTTAAGGAACTACAGAAGTCGAAAGCACACATTATTGTGGAAATCATCGAGTATATCCCCAATTCTGTACTTAGCAAAACCATTATCAAGAAAACAACGGGCAATGTAACTGTTTCCTCCTTTGCTGCCGGTGAAGAGTTGGCGGAGAAAATCTCTCCCTTTGACACCTTTATACAAATCATTGATGGTACCGCTGAAATTGTAATTGATAAAAAGAAATATGAGCTGGTCTTAGGCGAAGGAATTATTGTTCCGGCCCATGCGAGGCATTGTATCAACGCCACCAAACAATTTAAGATGATTTCCACCGTAATAAAAAGTGGCTACGAAGACTAGAGAGAGCCATCGCAGATCGGTAAACTACAAGCTATCCAACCCTGCTTTCGGACCGTTTTTATTCCATTGAACCCAGGCTACAGCTGCTTTTGTATTGTGCATTTGATCAGTCACCTAAATCCACGAACCATGGGTTTACTTGTACCGTTTGTTTTTAGAAAGAAGGCCTGTTTGTGTTCTATTTACATCGACAGCGCCGAAAGTCCTTGCTATGTATTTATCGATCTAAAAGACAAAGAACTAATCCAGGAGTTTGGCGAAGAAGTCACCGTTAAAACCGACTTTGAAAAACGGTTGCCGAAACAGGATGATTACCCGGCGTTGGTATTATTAAGAGAAGCTATTTTTAATGCACTGAAAGAACTTCCAGAGTTTATGGCTAAAAGGAGATTGGTAAATAGCGTAGCAATTCTTTGAAATGACATAGGACAACTGAACAGGGCCCGCTTATTGGTGCTTATGGTACATGCCTTCCCCAAATATTCAGCTAAATAAGGTTACGCTTTCCTTTAACTCCCTGCATGATTTATCTGACTTAAAGAAAGAATGTACCTGTGGCGATTTCTACATCCACAGAAATGAAGTGACGTTGGTAGGGTCGTTTACTCAGGAGCAATTAAAAATAGCGACCGACAAATACCGTGCATTGTATTACATCGATACTAATTGAAATAATCCCAAATTGGGATTGTGAGTAAACAAAAGGGCACCGCAATTTTTCAATCCTTCGATGGTTGTATTTCTGATAAGTCTTGATTAAGGCCAACTGAAAGGTATCATCAATCTCAAGGATAATTACCCAATCAGTAAATGATGCAACCATTTGCTACAATGATGTAACAAATGCGGTAAGTAAAGGAAGGACCTTTGTCAATTGAAAGTTCTAACGCATAAAATATTTTCCATTCACCGTACTGGTTGAATAAAAACGCTAATTATGAAGAAAGTTTTATTATTCGCACTGTTCGTATCGGCAGCCGGAGTAATTCAGTCAAATGCCCAATTACAGAAAGGTTCCGTACTTATTGGCGGTGACCTGGCTGGATTTGATTTAGGATTAAACGAAGGCTCCACCTTCACCATGAATTTAACGCCAAAAGTCGCCTGGTTTGTTCGGGATAACTTGGCCCTTGGTGGGTACGTTGATTTTGGTTTGGCTACGGCCAAAGAGGCCGGCACCAATGTTAGTTATGGCGTTGGTGGATTGGGCCGTTATTATTTTCCGACCGCAAATGTCAGTGCGACAAGGTCAACACGGTTTTTCACTGAAGCAAATGTCGGCATTCAGGGGGTGAACACGCCAGGCGGAAACAATACCAATGGCCTGGGCTTCGGCTTTGGCCCTGGACTTGCCTATTTTGTCACCGACAACATCGCACTTGAAACGCTGTTGAAGTACAACGGCATAGTTGGTTATGGTTCCGATGCTACCTCAAGCCGGCTATCATTGAATTTGGGGTTCCAGATTTACCTGCCGGGCAGCAAGGTGAGAAGTGAAATTGACAAGATGAAATGATTTTCCGATCAATCGTTAGTCATTCTGCAAATGTTACCGTTTATCAAATCACTGTTTGCAAATCCCTTAACTTTTAACGTAAACAACAATGAACAAAGCACTTATTTTCCTGGCAGCCGGCGTAGCGCTGGGCCTCTTACTCGCTCCTGAAAAAGGCACCAAATTGCGAAAACTATTGTTTGGCAAATTTGATGACATGGCCAATGATACAAAAGGTTTTCTTAATGATGCCGCAAGCAACTTAGAAGCAAAAGGAAAGGGCGTCGTTGAATAATAAAATCTTTTGGAGAAGATCGTATAAGCCGAATTAATTGCTTAACCTTTTAAGATGCAATAAAATTGCCAAAACTGTCCGATCAAAATGATACATGCCCTGGTCCTTTAACCAGAAAACATTTACAATAATCTGGTTCACATGTATTTAATGCCTCGCCGTTGTAGATGTGCGGGGCTTTGATTTATTAAATGTCATTGATCAATACAGGCAGTTTTAATCTTGATTATCCCTCGGAATGAAAGTCAGCAGCCAAGAAGTATCTCAGGAAGCTTTTTACGAATTTATCAAGGTGTAAACCTCCAAATCAGTAAATGATGTAACTCTCTCCTGCAATCGTATAACAAATAGAACCGCCGAGCGACTGACCTTTGTGAAGTGAGAGATCTTTCACCGAAAAGAAAAGATGAAAATAATGAATTGTCAACGGAATGGTGTGCAGTTACCACATTCCGTTAGCGGTGAGGGTGGCCGTATCAGAGGCGACATAATGCTGTGCTTTACCGTTGTCTCGGCATACCAAAAGTCAGAAGCCGGGCGAATTGGCCGGAACTCAACCGGTGGTATCAACGTAGAAAACGGTATCGTAGTGAAGTATGAACATGCGTTTGTAGATCAATCAGTAAGCGCAGGATGAAACCCTGCTGTTTTTTCTCTGTGCCCTGAAAACTACCCTTAAATTTAACCACTTGAAAGCTGACCGGGGATTAACGTATCCTCCGCTTGAAATTTTTTTCTTTCCGCTTTCAACTTTTATAGTACCGGCCAAAAGAATAACTGGTCTCCATGTTAGGCGGGCCTCCTCGAGGGTAGTGTGTTAACTCAGTGCTTATGTAAGCAAGATAAAAATGATTGCATTTCATATAATCATCAACAACCACTATGTCTCAAAAGAATAAAAAAAAATTCGGTGTATGGATGGATACTCATCATGCGATTGTTGTAGGAAGGGCAAATGCAGCGGTATAGATTTTACCATACTTGGATATGCAGGTAATACCGGTACGGACACCAATACAAGCGAAAAGAACGAACACAACGATGAAAAAAAACATTACAACACAAATTTTATAAAGCAATATTAGACCACATGCAGAACGCAGAGGAAGTGCACGTGACAGGCACCGGCACTTCGCAGGAACAGTTCACGCATTACATGGCTGGTACGCCGCAATTTAAAATATCGTTACCCATGAAAGCACCTCTAACAAAATGAGTGACCAAATTCTACGAGGTATTTAAGGAGGAACATTATCGTCATAAAATGGAAGGAGCGTTCAATTGGTTTCTTGGCGACACAACCATTTACATCAAATTATCTACAACCCGTGCACAGGCGGCTGCTATGATGGGTTAGAGGAGTACAATGTAAATCTAAATCAAGGTGCCGAATCAACTGTTAGTTACCTGATGGCCAGGTTAACCATTGAAAAATTATCAATGGACAGACAAAGTAATAATAAATCAATTCGCAGCTATATTGATGTCACAAACGAAACGGAAATCGTGAATTGAAATCGGGCGTTAGCCTGAAGGAGAAAAATGATATGAAAACAATATTAATAGCAACAGATTTTTCGAAAGCATCACGGAGTGCTTCGCTATATGGCTGGCAGCTTGGAAAGGCAATAAAGGCGAACGTTATTCTGTTCGCTGCATACCATGTTCCCCATCCAATTGCTGCTTTAAATGCAAGGATATCGCACTTTGACGCAAGAATGCAAACGGAGAAAAAATTAGTTGACGAGTCAGACGCAATTGTAAACGGTGATGGCTCGCAAATGGACATAATTTGCGACGAAGGCGCGGCCCATAATGTAATCCTGACCATTGCAGCAGAGAAAGGTGCTGATCTTATTATTTTGGGAATGAAGGGAACTGGTAGGAATTTAAAAAAAGTGCTCGGAAGCACGACTACTTCTCTAATCAAAGATTCTAAAATTCCCATTATTGTGGTGCCGGAGGAAGCAACATTTACCATACCTAAACGAATTGCTTATGCAAGTGATGTTTTTATGGACACAATCATTTCGGCAATTGATAACATAAATTGGCTTTCCGACTTTTTTAAGTCAAAACTTTTTGTAGTCCGGGTTGTAAACGACAGCTATGAGGAAGTGCGTGAGAAAGTCAACACACCACAAAACCTGCGGAAAGAATTAAAACAACTTCGCACAACCTTTCATTTCCCGGTTAATGGAAATATTACTGATGGACTGGCTGATTTTTTGGAAGGGCAACCGGTGGACCTTGTGGTGATGAAGCCGCACAAACACGAATGGCTCGAGAAGTTATTTGTAAGAAGCGAAACAAAAAACATGATCTTTCACTCACATACACCGTTGTTAATGTTGCCTGATTCAGTTGCTGGCACACCGCCAATGACCCCATTGGAGATTAGCGAGCAATATGGGTATGATGAATAGTGAGTAGGTGACGCTTGCCATGCCGCACGTCCTTAGTCAATTCTAGGTTCGATAAAAAAATATTGCTGCATGTCTGTTTTCATAAGGAGGCAGCTTTTTGCATGGAGTTTTCTATGAAACACATCCGCAACGATTTTATTTTTCATGCAACCACAACAGAAAATGCTGTACGGTTGTTAAGCAGCAATGCGGAAAATGGATTGTCGATAGATGAAGCAAATGATCGGCTTACCCACTTTGGCGCAAACGCTATTGACGAAGCAGGTAATGTCAGCGCATTTACGATCTTAATTGGACAGTTCAAAAGTCCCATCGTCTTTCTCCTGTTCTTTGCCGCCACCGTGTCTTTCTTTTTCCAGGAATGGCTGGATGGCATTGCTATTCTGCTGGTTCTGCTTGTAAACGCAGCCATTGGCCTTTACATGGAGCTGAAAGCGCAGAAGTCAGTGAACGCTTTGAAAAAATTATCGTCTATCCCTGCAAAAGTTTTACGGAATAGTAAGCTTACCGAAATCAATTCAGAAGAAATCGTACCCGGAGATATTGTTTTTACAGAAGCTGGAGACATGATACCAGCAGATGGTATAATTGTCCACTCCACGCAATTGATGATCGATGAATCGGCACTAACCGGTGAATCCGTTCCAGTTGATAAAAAGATTGGCGTTCTCCCAGAATCAACGATACTCGGTGACCGGGTGAATATGGCATTTAAGGCTACCCATGTGTCCAAAGGCAATGCTCATATTTTAGTGGCCAGTACCGGTATGAAAACAGAGCTGGGGAAGATAGCCAACCTCATTCATACAGCTAAACAAGCTGCAACCCCACTGGAAAAAAAGCTGGAGCAGTTTAGTAAAAGGCTTATCCTGATCACCATAGGATTGGTTGTAATCATTTTCATTATCGGATTAATTAACGGTGAGCCTTTCATTTCGATGCTGCAAACCGCCATTGCCCTTGCGGTAGCGGCGATCCCCGAGGGATTACCTATTGTAGCAACGATGTCGCTGGCCCAGGGAATGCTGAAAATGGCACGGTACAATGTGATAGTAAAAAAGCTGTCGGCGGTTGAAACACTCGGTGGCACCAATGTAATTTGCACGGATAAAACGGGTACGCTTACCCAGAATAAAATGGAAGTCGTATTTATTGAAACGCCTTCTGGTAACTGGAAGAAAAATGTCCCGTATACAGGCAATAAGGTGCATTTGGGCCTGATTTCTCAAGGTGCTGTCTTGTGCAGTACCGCTAACATTCAAACAATTGGAAACGAAGCAAAAGAAATAGGCGATCCGTTGGAAATTGCTTTGCTGAAGTTTTCAAAAGAAAATGGCGAAAACGTGGAAAAAATCCGGAAGGAGTTTTTAAAGAAAGGTGAGGAACCGTTTTCAAGCGAAACGAAAATCATGTCCTCGCTACATGAACATGAAGGCAGCTATTATGTCTTTGCAAAAGGTGCCCCTGAAGAGTTATTGATGAAGTGTACACAAATTTATGAGGATGGAGTTGTGGCTATGGGTAGCACAAAGAAAGACCAGTGGAAGGCAACGGCTGAAAAATTTTCTGCATCCGGTCATCGCATGATCGCAATAGCATACCGGCAAACGGACAGTACGCCTTCTTCACTTACAGAAGAACTGGTTTTCCTTGGATTGGTAGCCATGATTGATCCGCCACGGCTGGAAGTACAGGCCGCCATCAAGGATTGCAAAGCAGCGGGCATCAAAGTGGTTATGATTACCGGCGACCATCCGTCCACGGCACATTTTATAGCTACTCAATTAGGCATCTCAACGGTAGAAGAAGTACCGATAGTCGGAAAAGACATGAAAGAGTACGAGGTGTTGACGGAAGATGAAAAACAGCACTGGATCAACAGCACTGTTTTTGCACGTGTCAATCCGGCGCACAAGCTGGACCTTGTCAAGGTTTTTCAGGAGAAAGGATACGTGGTTGGGATGACAGGCGACGGTGTGAATGATGCACCGGCGATTAAAAAAGCAGATATCGGTATAGCCATGGGTCTGCGGGGAACTCAGGTGGCCCAGGAAGTTTCGGATATGGTGCTGAAAGACGATTCCTTTTCTTCTATTGTGGTAGCTATCTGGCAGGGAAGGGTCATTTTTGAGAACATAAAAAAGTTCGTAACCTTCCTCCTTTCCTGTAACCTGAGCGAGTTGCTGGTTATAGCGATTGTCGCCGTTGTCAGTTTGCAATTTCAGTTGGCACCTTTACAAATTCTTTTTATCAATTTGATTACTGATGTTTTGCCAGCACTGGCATTGGGCGTTACAAAAGGCGGTGATGACATTATGCTACTCCCACCCCGTAAATCATCGGAACCCGTTGTTGACAATCGTCGCTGGAAACTTATCTTCTTCTACGCTGTGGCAATGGCAGCCGCAAGCATTGGTGCTGTGCTGATCAACCACTACCTGTATGACAGAGGCGAATTTTTTGAAGGTGGCGTGAATAATAATATTTTGTTCTTCACACTTATTCTTTGTCAGCTCTTGCACGTATTTAATATGGGCACCGGATCGTTTTTTAGAACCGAAGTGATAAAGAACAAGTATGTCTGGGCCTCCGTAGTTGGGAGCTTTCTAATCCTTTTGGGGGCAATCCAAATAACATCTGTAGGCAAAGCGTTGCGTATTGTGCCAATGTCTTTACAGCAATGGAGCATTATCATAGCTGCCGCTGTGGCTTCCGTCATTATAATACAGGCGGCAAAGACATCATCATTTTTCCGGCAGAAGGGGAGAACTCGTAGCGGTCTTATAGAGACCTTAAAAGCTTAGTAGGGAACGTTGCGTGTTTTAAGTTTTTGCGAACAGGTTTAAAACTTCTCCGGTTTATCGTATTCTATCTTTTTCATCGTAAACTTAGCATAGCTTACATCACCCTTTTCCAATCTCCATAACACTTCAAAGGTGGTTGGCACAAGTACTGAATTCATCGATTTGTAATTGGTCATCTTAATAATCCATGTTTCCAGGTTCTGTTTGTCCATGTATCGCTTTGTCTCCAGTTGGATAATTTCGCCTACCTCGTTAAAGGTTACAATGTAAAACAGGGATATGCCTTTGTAATTAAATGTTAACCTGGCAGACCGCGTATCTATCGCAGTCCAGTGTAGTCTTTCGCCGGGTAAGAAATTGGTGGGATACAAAACACTCTCGCCAAGCCATCTAAGTAGTTCTCCAGAGTTGTATTCCTCTCCCGTACTATTTACAACTGTCACCAATGAAAATAGCGAAACGGTGAGCGTGCCTTTATCGCCAATATAGAGATCACGGGCCGTAAAGGTTGCAGTTTTGCCCTTCCAAATAAAGCCGGGTGTTTCCGTCGTGGCATATTGTTCTCCTGTTATGGGTACCCAATCTTTGTCTAAGCCGGGTTTGAACTGCCCATTATGGGTCATTCTCACGTAGCTAATGTAAGGTTGACCTCTGCCAAAACATGATTAAAATAGCGCTGAACAGGTTCGGGCAATCCTCTTAACTGTTCGAAAGAAAATGTCTTTCCAGAAATATATAGTGAATTCGAAAACAGTTGCTTAACCTGCTTACCAAAACGGATGGATAAACTTACCTTACCAATCAGCAATATAATGATCAGCAACCCGATTATCGAAAGAACAACTATCATGTGTTTTTTATTTTTCATTTGTGGAGGTTCAATGAAACAATTGCCCTTAATAAGCTAATGAGAAAGAATAAATGTCGTTTTTGATAATTGAGTTTGCATACTATCCCTGCATTTTAAATAGCTCCTAACCCTTGGTAATAAGGCCACAAAAATGATGGCTATAGCTAAGCCCTTGAAAAGCGAGTGAGACCAGTGCACAGCATGTAGAAAGGACATTTCGGTTTGTATCCAGACGATTAAAGCGAAGGCTATATAAATGCAGTAAGTGCAGGCCCAGTACACGTCCTTGTAGCAATTAAAAAATTGCGGAAATGGCGATAAAGGTTTTTTTATCAATGCAAGCAGTAATACGATAGGAAGTATTCCAAGTACAACAAACAAAAGAATGCCCGGTACTAAAAAATCATGGAAAGGAGATTTATCCAATAAAGACAAAGGCATACCGAATAGTTTCCCGGAAGGGGAAATTATTAAGACACCACCACCGCCGAAGATGGCTCCCGAGCCAAGAAGGGCTAATAGGAGCAAAAGCAAGTTTCTTGCGTTGAGTATCCTCATAATTCTTCCACTGCTTTTATTCGTTTTAAAATAGAAAGCCTCACTGGCTTTCCCATGCTATTCACTTTTCGTCCTGAAAAAGAGGGCAAGCAACAACGTGATGGTTGGTGCTGTGATGGCCCATAGCGTTACCAAAAGAAGGAGTCTGTCCGAAAGTCTGGACAGAAGTAAACAAACGCAATTAAAGGAGAGATGCAGGCATGAACTAAAAATGAGAATCTAACCATTTTTGAAACCCTACTTTTCAAATGAGGGTACTGCGAATAATGCGGCCATTCCCACGAACAAACAGCCAATGGCATCAAAGTCCCAAAAGAGAGAGTGTGGCGTTTGCGCCAAAAGGATAACTTCCTGCGCTTCCCCCTTTAGTGTCATGGGAATAACGGTGGCGAGTTGTACTATCTAGTTGGCCGTGACAAACCCAACATATAAAACCGTAAAGATTAGTGCCCCATGACTCCAGATCTCTTTTCCATCGGCGTTATATGGTGCAGCGCAAGCATTGCCATCATAAAAGGAATACAAACACAAAGCGAGGTTCCATAGATTAGGTTTTGATCCCATGAAAATGCAGCAAATGCAACACCTGTAGCAACTGCACAATAAAAAAAAGAACAAGTGAAACACACGCAGTAATACCCGACCAAAATCCAACTATGTTTATCGTTTTATTCATCCTTGTTTTTAGAAGTCTTATGAATTGTGTCTCGTCCTGTGTTGGTTGCTCGGATTGATGGCCGTTTGATTGCTATTGTGCCGATAAACCCTTAGCAACTTGCTTATCATGGCTGTAGATGTCTTTTCTAAAATTTAGTAACCCTTCGCTATCCACCCAGGCTGTGAAATAGGTAATGTAAACCGGCAATTGCTGAGTTAACGTTACCCATTTTTCTTTTGGCGAATTCATGGCATCAGCTATCTTTTGTGTTGTCCATTCCGGTTGGTTGCGCAATAACCAGGTGGCCAATTTAACCGGTTCAGCAAGGCGCATACAGCCATGACTGAACGCTCTTGAATCTTCAGCAAAAAGCGATTTTGCCGGTGTATCGTGAAAATAAATGTTGTAACTGTTTGGGAAGATGAACTTTACTTTACCAAGCGCATTTTGGCCACCCGGTTTTTGGCGAATGACGGGAAGCCCATCAGCATAGCCTGTTCGCTCCATGTTATTTCTAGAAAGATAACTGCCATTTCTCCTGATCGCCGGTAAAATCTCTTTTCGGACAATACTCGGCGGTACGTTCCAATAAGGACTAAAGACAACGTACTGTAATTTGTCGGCAAAGATTACGGTATTGTGGGCAGCCTGTCCCACTACAATATTAATGCTGAATAATTTCTTCTCCCCCTCAAAAACATGCAGCCTGAACTCAGGAATGTTAACGGCAATGAATTCACCCTCGGGTTGATAGGGTAACCAGCGCATTCTTTCCAAGTTAGTCAGCAGTAGACCAATTCTTTCTTTTACCGGCACATTTAATTCTTTGATCAATGCGGCTGTAATAATTCCATCCTCTTTCAATCCATAGCTTTTTTGGGCTGATTTGATCAGCGGCAATAATTCGTTGCCATAGTAGTAGTTTGTATCACTGTTATTTTCACTGCCCGCAAACTGTAATCGTTGCTTAACCTGGGAGATTATAGTTGATGAATCACCGGGCTTGTATGTTTTCAATTTATGTAAGGCGATGATCTTCCATCCACCGCCCTTTTCTATTTCATGATAATGCAGCAGCTCTTTTTTCAACCGTTTGTAAAACATATTCACTGGTTCCCACTCGTCAACGTTTTTGCCATTGCGTGCAAGGAAGGAATTGAGCAACGCAATAACATCCAGCTTCTTTCGCGGAATGTACCATTGCATTATAGCAGGATTGGCCTTGCCCGCATACGCATTTTTTAGATAGACGAAAAAATGGCTGGTTAATTGCAGTTCAGTTTGCAACCTTTGTTGTGGTAAAATCTTAGTGGCGCTGTCAGTAGTAAGAAGTTGGTCAATGGTGAGATGCAATGTTTGAAAGAGGGATGCGGTATCTTCAAAAGTGTAGATGTAATTATTGTGAAGAGTCCAGAACTCACGGGTACTTTCGGCAATGCCCGTTTCTGTGAACCAGGCAAATTGATAATTGCGGCTTTTATAAAAAAAGCGCAGTAAACGGGCTGAACTATTATTCACTTTCTGCTCATTGATAAACAGCGCAAGCCTTGCACTGTCCAAATAAGGTCCAGCTTCTCCTCTGCTCTGTGTATGCGTATTGTCTAGTTTACTGTCAGTGGCTTTTATGTCGATTTGATTACAAGCCGTCAGTAACAGAAGCACACAGACAATGATGATTATAATTTTCATTTTCGCAGAGATTTCATTAATGCGAACGCTGCTGATAGTAGAAACCAAACCTCTTCTCATATTCTTAACCGTCTGTATTGGTTTCTACAATGTGCCTGATTTCGGCCACAGTAGAATTAGCCAAGGTTTGTATAGTCAAATGTTTTCCGATTAGGCCATGCTTTCCATTAAAGGCAAGAAAGCAGGAGTTCTCAGGCATCGGGTTTCCGTAGAGATCACTTTCCATCACAAAAACATTTTCAAGATGGGGATAATCAAATATCCTGGAGTCTTGCGCCGTTTGTGCGTTGATTGACTTTGCCGAAATACGCAACCCGAGTGTCTTTATAATTGTGTCGTCTAAATTGTTCATGTTTTTGGTTTTTAGCAGTTATTCGTTGGTTAAAATCACCTTGAGCGTTTTTTCCTTTGCTGCGTTTTCAAAGACCTCATAGGCTTTCATAATATCTTTCAAGCTGAAGCGGTGCGTTATCAGCTTTGATGCGTCAAGTTTTTTGGCCATTACAGTTTTGAGGAGCATTGGTGTTGTAACTGTATCGACAAGCCTGGTGGTGATGGTGATATTTTTGGACCACAAGGTTTCCAGGTGGAGACTCACGCTTTTACCATGTACCCCTACATTAGCAATTCGTCCTCCCGGTGCAATCACTGTCTGGCAAAGCTCAAATGTTGCCGGAATGCCTACGGCCTCTATAGCTACGTCCACACCTTTGTTATTGGTCAAACGCATGATTGCCTCTACTGCATCTTCGGTACTACTGTTAATAATGTGCGTGGCACCAAACCTTTTGGATACTTCCAGCCGGGTTTTGTCAATGTCAACCATGATGATTTCTGCTGGTGTATAAAATTGGGCGGTTAACAGTGTAGCTAATCCAATAGGTCCTGCTCCTATGATAGCCACCACATCGCCAGGTTGAACTTCTCCGTTGATAACGCCACACTCAAAGCCAGTTGGCAATATATCGCTGAGCATTACCAGTGCTTCTTCATCAGCGTCTGCCGGAATATGATAAAGACTCGTATCTGCTAATGGTATACGCACATATTCAGCTTGTGTGCCATCGATTAGATGGCCCAATACCCAGCCGCCTTTTTCGCAGTGCGAGTTCATTCCCTTTTTACAATAGCTGCATTTTCCGCAGGCGGTGATGCAGGATATGAGCACATGATCTCCTTTTTTGAACTCCGCTACGGCGGTGCCTACTTCTTCAATGATACCTACACCTTCATGCCCGAGGATTCGTCCGTCTGTTACTTCAGGTACGTCTCCTTTTAAAATATGGAGATCGGTTCCGCAGATAGTTGTTTTGGAGATTTTAACAATGGCATCGGAGGACTCAAGCAGTGTGGGTTTGGGTTTTTCTTCCCATGCCTTTTTGGAGGCGCCATGATAAACCAATGCCTTCATTTTTTCCATCTTTTTGGCACTTGGGATTATGATGCTTTTTGCTATAGTAGCAAGCTGTGTGGTATCTGGCATTTTATGAATTAAGGTTACTGTGGAATATATCCAACAGTGTAAGGTAGTTTAAGTTGTAAGCGGAATTTGTTAACCTGCCGCTAGCAAACATACCTTGGCTATCTCACCGTAGTAAACAAGTAAATTATGCAACATAATCCTATAGTTATGTAACCGCTATTATTCCCAATTTGTAGTGACCAGGGGGAAGAAATGAAATACTAGTAAAATTTATACAGGTGCTCTATAGCTACCGTTCAAAATATGCTATTCTTTTTTTAATCTCAAATATGCTACTATTTCTTTGGGGCTATTCACCTTCGCTGTTCTTAATACACTTGTTGATATGACGTAGAATCGCGCCCGGCATTTCTTCGGGCTGTAGCTGATAGTCTACCGAACCGGTTTTAATGGCGCTTTCTGGCATGGAGCTATACTCGCAGAACTCAGGTGCTTGAACGATGACCATGCCTCCATTTCCTTTAATCATCGTCGCACCTTTTGCACCATCTGAACCACTGCCGGAAAGAATAACCGCGATACCCTCATGACCCTTTGCCTCTGCTAATGACTCTAAAAAGATATCGATTGCTCGATTTGGATATAAGGAGAACTCATTGCGGGGTCGGAGATAAAGATGGCCACCCCTCATTGTCATATACATATTGGATGGAAGCATATATACCTTATTTCCCTCTATGAGGATACCCTGTTCGGCTTCAACAATTTCCAGTTTAGAATGTTTTTTTAAAATATCTGCCATCAAGCTCTTGAACTCAGGATGCAGATGTTGTAGAATTATATACGTAGCATGATCATTCGGCGTACTGTCAAAAAATGCCAAGATTGGTTTTAGCCCTCCTGCCGATGCACCAATGGCTACAATGAACTTGTTTTCCTTGCCATTCATATTTGTAAAGATACCTTGCTCCGGCTGGTCTCCTGATGAACATTGCATAAAATGCTGGGCAATACTCCTGTCAATTGTTTCATGGAAATGGACAACATAACATGTAGATGAGCTTCCTTTTGCGAACAATGGAACATTCTAATCTTACTATAATATTTATACTCGATGGCGTCAAAACGAAAGTTGTTTTATCAATTATAATTTGATAAGATGCGGTTTGTTCAGAGACGGTAGCGCTGCATGCCCAATTTAATGTATTAGTTGATAAAAATCCAAGGTTGAGAGCCTGGAGCTGACAACTAATATCCTTGGATATAAGTTGGAGTTCTTCATAATCGATTGGTAAGATGTAATGTTATCTCACACATACAGCTTTGGCTGTAGGACAACGATGAAATTTCCTACAATGTGTTGTAAGTACATACGCTACCTTCACTTTTAAAGACAGCACGGAGCAATTCAAACTTTAAACCTTTTCATATAGCAAGCAATCGTTAGACCGTCCACTGTTTCTACAGTGGATTTTTTTTACCTACCTTATGAAAGATAAATCCAGAAAATATTTTAGTATGAAACAAGGATTATTAATCGATATGGACGGGGTGATATATGGGGGGGATGAGATGATACAAGGCGCTGACATCTTTGTCTCTACCTTACTTACCAATGATATTCCCTTTCTTTTTATGACCAACAACAGCCAGCGAACAAGACTGGAAGGGGTTCGGAAACTCAAGAAACTGGGCATCGATGTCACAGAGGATCATATCTATACCAGTGCGATGGCAACCGGGCAATTCCTTGCTGACCAGGCACCCAATAAAACCGCTTATGTGTTAGGCGAAGGGGGACTACTTACCAGCCTTCACGAGAATGGATTAACCCTGGTTGAAACAGAACCGGATTTTGTTGTTCTGGGCGAGGGTCGAAATTTTACCTTGGAAATGGTGCAAAAAGCAGTGGACATGATCCTGGGAGGTGCCAAATTTATTACCACCAACCGTGATCCATCTCCCAGAAAACCTGGATGGAATAATCTGGGCATCTCTGCCACCACAGCCATGATTGAAGAAGCGACCGGAAGAAAGGCCTTCACCATTGGAAAACCCAGCCCGGTGATGATGCGCTCAGCCCGAAAAGCACTCAAATTGGAAACAGCTGAAACTACTGTTATTGGTGATACAATGGACACCGATATTCAAGGAGGTGTGCAGATGGGGTATAAAACGATTTTGGTGTTATCTGGCATTACTAAAAAAGAAGAACTGGCACACTATGCCTTCAAACCGGATATGGTCGTTGGCTCTGTACGAGATATTCAATTCCCACTTAAATGGTGGAAGGAGAAAATGGGGTAAGGATAGGCACTTGTGCGTGAATCAAATGAAGCCAAAAGTTATGATTAATCTATGTACAAATTAAACCAAACGGATTGACACTAAAATGCGCCCTCCTATAAAGGAAGGCTGAAAACGTTTTTTGCTATATAGAAATAAATTAGCCACAGTCTTTCAGCCCAGAAACTGAGCCGCATAAAAAACCCCGCATAAATATGCAGGCCGGTTGAAAATCCTAATGATATATGCAGAAAAATATAAAGCCGTAATAACTATGCCAATAAAAGCCTTCCTAAAAAGGAAGGCCGTTAACCAAAAAACTAACTGCAAAGTTAGCTTGCAGTAATAAGATAGAAAAAGCCGTCGCCATTGCAAGACATAGTGATGTTTTGATTTCTTTTCTTTAATAGCCGAAAGGCGTTCACACATTGTTCTCGTAGATGCTGTAAATAAGGCAAAAGAACCAACCTGTCTTCTACTGATAACCGTCTCCATTTTCGATAAAAATCCCTGTACACAGCACATATTTCTTGCGAGCCTTCCATTATCTATAAAGGTAGAAAAAGAGCATTGTGTAAACAATGGCAGAGGCTTACTAACTGCCTTACGGACAATGCCGGCTATGAATGTTGAAACTGAGACTGTGCTAAGCAGTTTTCAAATGGCTTGGCATAGATGATTTTATATTATGTTTTTAATCAATTAAATTGTAAGATCAAAAGTGTTTGTTTATGGACGACTACCTGGCTTTCTTTTTAGGCGTTGTAGTCATCAGCGTTGTGTTGCTTCTTATTCGTTACGGGAAAACGGCGGGGATCGTAATTTTTTGGCTCTTGTTAGCTGGTGGCGTTGTAATAGTGCTCAGCAATTTGTCCTGGCCTGCAGTTGGCGCTTTCATTGCCATTTATCGACTCCTCGATCTCTTAGCAGAGAAAAATAAGGAAGCAAGAGAGTAGACATGACTGAAGGAGTGATAAGACTTTCATATATTGTAATAAATTTTTAATGATTGACTTCCCTATAAAGTTTGTGGCTCTTGGTAATGATTATACAGCTCAGGTTCATCGCATCGGAAGTGTTTCGGTTCAATACCATGTATCAGACGTTCAACCTGCTGATATAAAAATTCCTTCTCCGTATATATTTTCAGCTAACCAGCAACAGCAACAACTTGACTTTCCCATTTTCGGCTATAACTATTCCAGGGAAATTGGCGGTGCTATTTCAGTAGCCATTTTTAAAGCATGCGAGGAAAACGGGATACCTGTCTTTGATGAAACCTATGCGGGGTAGTTTGATCAGATGTCCCATTAGCACTAAATCTTATTATGAAATTGTTTTAGTATAGCAACAACCACCCTTTCATTTATTTGAAATTGTTCCGCTAGCTCTTCAATTGAAGATCAGTAAACCAGACCTGGTGAGTTATTGATTAAAAGGCCAATGAATCGTCTTTTAGTTTTGGCATGATCATTCTCAAATATAAAGGAAGCCAGGGTAAACACCCCTGCCCACTTATACCTTATAATCATGCCCTGAGGCACAATTAAGACACAAAGTTAACGCAGCTTTACACCTGTTTACCAAAGTGTTTTTTTTGTGCTTTCTAATTTTCAGTATCAACCTTATAATTATGCAGAAGACAATTACACTAACTTAGTTCAATAGTTTTTCCACACAAAAGGAAATACGCAATCTTAGAAGATCTGGGCACCTACCTGGGTGTTTACCGGCTGCAGGGAAGCTATAAAGTACCCTTACTTGATTGGAAGGTTATTATGTGGAAGTATGGCTTAACCCGGTTACAGATAAGCTTTTGAAGGCTGAGGCTTTTGATGAATACGAGAAGATTGATCCGTTTCTAATATGTATTGATATTTCATCCCTATTCTATAAGAAGAACGGTTAAACGAGAGTATCGCTACTCATATAGGACTTAAACCTGGTGATGTATCCTTCTCACTTACCTCATCACTTTTGCTTTCCAAGTGTTCTTGTTGGTGCAAGTCTACATTAGGTTTTGATTCTTCATCAAATTTTCTGAACACCGAAGTCACTTTCAGGGGCGAAGTTTCAGCGACCGGGGATGTTTCTTTAACAGACTATACTCTCGGTCTTGAAGACAAGGTCGCATCCGGATTGCAAAGAGAACTGAGAACTTTGCCACGCCTTGAGCCAGCCCTGGCTGATGGAAAGCCTATAGCGCAAAAGTTTACGATCACTTTTAAATTTTCCAAAGGTTTTTACAGCTTTAGCTATCGCTTTTTGCCTCCTGCTTCAAATTAAGCATGACGGTCGAAACACTGCTTCATTAAGTAATCCAGCTGATTAATCGTTTAAGGCTGCATGCGCCTAACGCCAAACGTGTTGCGTCATTTGATTAAACTGAGGATACGAAAATGCGCTTTCGACAATCATCCGTGTTTTCTACATTCGTTGGTGGTGTCGGCACCAACCATCGGTCTATTCTGTGTTGGTACTTACGAGGCTAGGCGTGTCAACAACGTCACCTGGCATCCATCAATATTGCTTCTGTCTATATGAAATTGATGCGATATGAACGTCCGAAGTAACGAGGTCAGTTCTTTAACGTACCTACTGCAATTGTCGCATCATAACGCTTTACCCTAGTTGGGTGACGCCAGAAGTAGAATGGTGCTGCGTTCATTCGCCACTATTATTCGTTTCCTTGAACGATTTTAGGTTAGACATCTGAAAAAACGTTCGGATTAGTTTTTGCATCATCGATAGGCATGAAGAAAGGAACAAAGAAGCCGCCCTATCCAAAAGATGTGCAGGCGTTCTTACAAAAGGCAACCCCCAGCCCCATACCCAAAGACATTGAACCAATGCTGGCAACCCTGGTCAGTGAACCGGTGAGTGAAAAAGGATGGCTGTATGAAATGAAATGGGATGGCTACAGGGTCCTTAGTTACCTGGAGAAGGGAGCGGTGGACATCCGCTCGCGCAACAACAAAAGTTTTAATGAAAAATACTATCCGCTGTATCAGTCCCTGAAAGAGTGGACCATCGATGCGGTGATTGATGGAGAAATTGTGGTGGTCAATGAACACGGTATTCCGGATTTTGCTAACCTGCAGTTGTGGCGCAGTGAAGCGGATGGAGAGCTCTATTATTACCTCTTTGATTTGCTTTGGCTTGATGGCGTCTCGCTCCTAAACATGCCGATTGAGCAGAGAAGAGCTGTTTTAAAAGCGATTGTCCCGGCTGACCATCCATTTGTACGGGTGAGTGAAAGTTTAAAAGATAGCGGTAAGAAAGCCTTTGAACAGGCCCGTAGTTTACATCTGGAAGGCGTGATGGCCAAAAGGCTGGGCAGTATCTACACCACCGGGCAACGAACAAAGGACTGGCTAAAGATCAAAACCGAAAAAGCCCAGGAGCTAATCATTGGCGGTTACACGATCAACGAAGGCACGAACAAACTTTTTAGTGCGCTTCTGCTGGGAATCATGGACGGAGAAGGCTTTCGGTTTGTTACACCTGTCGGTACGGGATTTAACCGAAAGATGCAGGAAGAGATTATAAACAAACTTAAACCACACAGAACAAAAGGTAGCCAGTTCTCCACTGTGCCGGAATACAACAAGCCTTCGCGTTTCCGACCTCATCCCCCAAAGGCTGAAGTGGTGTGGGTGAAACCCAAAATCGTATGCGAGATAACTTACCGCGAACTCACCAGTCATGGCGCTATCCGGCAGCCATCCTTTAAAGGACTCAGAGAAGATAAAAAGCCTACGGATGTAGTGTGGGAAAAAGAGGTGGAGACAGGAAGCATAAAAGAGCACAAGCTGGTGAAAGAAAAAGTGCTGATCGCCCCTGCTAAAAAAGGACGAAAGACACTGCTCAATCCAGCAGAAGAATCACAGACAAGGCCAATCAATGGTCATGATGTAAAGTTCACCAACCTGAGTAAAGTCTTCTTTCCCAAAGAGGGCTATACAAAAAGAGACGTGATTAATTATTACTACCAGGTAGCGCCTTTTATGCTTCCTTATATGAAAGACCGGCCGCAGATCTTAAACCGGCATCCACACGGTATTGAAGGAGAATCGTTTTATCAAAAAGACGTGAAGGGTAAGGCACCAGAGTGGATCGAAACCTTTCCTTACTATAGCTATATGGACAGACGGGATAAGGAGTTTTTGGTCTGCACCGATGAAGCGAGCCTGCTTTATATTGCTTCGCTGGGCTGTATTGAGATGAATCCCTGGCACTCCAGAAGGGACAAACCGGATAATCCCGACTGGTGCATTATTGACCTTGATCCCGACCAAAATAGTTTTACCCAGGTGATTGAAGCGGCCCGGGTTACAAAAGAAATCCTGGATAGCATTGGGGTGTCCTCCTACCCAAAGACATCCGGCTCTACCGGCATTCATATTTACATTCCGCTGGGAGCAAAGTATGACTATGAAGCGGCCAAAGAATTCGGACGAAAGATCGCCAAGTCCATTCACAAGCAGCTGCCGAAGTTTACCTCCATACAGCGGAAGACTGAAGACCGTGAAGGCAAAATGTATATTGATTTTTTAATGAACCGTCCGCAGGCCTCAGTGGCAGCGCCCTATTCCCTGCGGCCTAAACCTGCTGCGACAGTCTCCATGCCACTTCACTGGGACGAAGTAAAAAAAGGCCTGAAGATGAAAGATTTTACCATCATCAATGCAACGCAAAGGCTCAAAGAAGTAGGTGATATTTTTAAAGGCGTATTAGGCAAAGGAATTGATATCGCGAAGGCAGAGAAAAAGATAGAAGCGCTGTTTAGAAAAGACGTGATGAAGAAGGCCTATTAAAAAGGTTCGCCCCTTTTGTAGGCAGTGAGGAAATCTTCAACGTCCTTTCGGTTTTGGCCAACCTCCGAAAGTGCTTTACGGACAATGGAGGGTTCAACACCGAACTTCTGGGCCAGATACGCTATTTCATAATCTTCCTCGCCGCTAACCATAGATCGATCCTGGGCCGTTTTCTTTTCTTTATTGTCACTCATTGTATGGTTTTCTCTACCCTGGAAACAAGTCTTATGCCACTGTTTTGACCGCAACCAAAAGCACCCTGCGTCAGCACCCCATCCCTGTTCACTCATTTGTCACCAGACTCCAAGCCACTAACATTCGACCTTGGTTATCAAATAAGAAGCAATGGCGGTCCAGATGCTAGCAAGTATTTAATTGCACCATCTTCCGTAGATCAATGTTGTACACAAGTCATAAAAACGAAAAACATTGGCCTCCACCCTACTGTTTCGTGAAAAGACTTGAATTGTATGAACCTCGTGTTTTAAACAATGCACCAAAACAACAACTGTTACGTTTAACGCGCCTTCTGCCAGCGCTGCTCACCTAAACCCCACATACTTTAATTTTACCTGCACGCCTTGCAAAACCATATGACCTATTTAGAGTTTGATATAGCGCTTAAAAAACACATTGCTGGACTAACGGATGATGAGCAGCTTTCGATGGCCATCCGCGTCTGCAAACAGCTGTTCTTCCACTACCATGCGTTCTATGAAAAGACGGCCTGGGGTGACCCTGATGTTTTGCTCGATGCCATTTGCCTACTTGACCGGCTGGGACGGGCAGGACTTAACGGAAGTTTGCTTCTGGACATCACCTCCAAGGTGGAAGAGGTCACGCCCGATAGCAATCAATTCGATGACGCGGGTCTTGCGATCAATGCCTGCAGCGCTGTTCACTATACCCTCGAGTTTCTCCTAAATGGCGATACGCAGCATCTTTACCATGTCTGTACCAGCCTCTATGATACCATTGATGCAATCATACAAGAAGACCGCGTTCTTTTAGAAGAAGAAATCGACCACCATCCATTAATGGTAGAGACGAGAGCACAGTTGTTATCCAGCCCTTCTTGCTGGATAGCGTCGCTTTGACCGCACCGCCTCCCATAATTTTTTCCACATCCCAAAGCCTTATACAGCCTGTGTTTCAGTCTAACGAAGGCGTATTCGCGCTCCTCGCCTTTTTGCTGGTCTCATTTTTTTATTCAAGTTTTGCTAAATAATTTAGCATTCAGCCATGACCAACGACCCCATTCCATTCTATGGCTATGTACAGGCAGGTTTTGCCTCTCCTGCAAGCGATTATGCAGAAGAGGACATTGACCTTTCAAAGCTGCTGGCCTATAAGCCCTCGGTTTTTTACCTGCGTGCCCGCAATGACTCCATGATCGAAGCGGGCATCCACGAAGGAGCAATCCTTGTGATTGACAAAGCGCTTAGCGCTAAAAACTATGACATTGTGATTGCTTCCCTGATGGGTGAGTTTACGGTGAAGTACTATGTAAAGGATATGCAAGGTATAAGACTCCTGCCCGCCAACCCCAAATACAAGCCGCTCAAGATCACAGAAGAAATGGGTTTTCAGGTATGGGGTGTGGTCACCGCCGTTGTCATTGAAACGCGTAAGCTATGATTGCCCTGATTGATTGCAATAACTTTTACGTTTCCTGCGAAAGGGTCTTCCAGCCAACCCTTCTTGGAAGGGCCATGATTGTGCTTTCCAATAACGATGGCTGCGCCATTGCCAGAAGCGAGGAAGCGAAGAGCTTAGGCATTGGAATGGCGCAACCGGCTTTCCTGATTGAGGACGTCATCAAAGAGAACAACGTCGCTGTTCACTCCTCCAACTATACCCTTTATGACAGCATGAGCAGGCGGGTCATGCAAATCATCAAAGAGCGTGTTCCGCGAACGGAAGTCTACTCCATTGATGAAATCTTCTGTGACCTCACGGGCATGACCTGGTGTGACCTTGAGCAGTTTGCAAGGGAGCTCAGAGAAACCGTTACCCGTTCTACCGGTATCCCGGTCAGTGTGGGCATTGCGCCTACAAAAGCGCTAGCCAAGATGGCCAATCGTTATGCCAAAAAAACAAGACCGGATGAAGGCGTGTTTGTCGCAGATAGCCAGGAACTAATCAACACCATGCTTTCCTTTACAGAAGTAGGCAATATCTGGGGCATTGGCAAGCAACACGAGGTGCTACTCAGGAAGGCGGGCTTCCACACTGCGCTGGACTTCGTTACAAGGGCTTCGGAGGAATGGGCAAGGAAAGAGCTCACCGTGAAGGGCCAGCGGCTCTATAAGGAGCTAAAAGGGATTTCCTGCTTAGGGTGGGAAGAAGAGGCGCCTACGAGAAAAGCGATCTGCACCTCCAGGTCCTTTGGAAAACTCATTACTAGCAAAGCGGAAGTTAAGCAAGCAGTTGCCAAGTTTACGTCTGCCTGTGCAGAGAAACTGAGAAGGGAAAAGACGTGTGCTACGAAAATAGAGGTCTTTATCAAGACCAATCCCCACAAGCCGAATGAAAAGCAGTACGAGCCCAGTATTACGCTGGACCTGCCGGTTGCCACCAACCTATCCACAGAACTGATTCGCTATGCCATGAAGGGCCTTGAAGTAATTTTCCAGCCTGGCTATAAGTACCAAAAGGCAGGCGTCGTTGTAAAAGACCTCGTGCCCGAGACTGTGATTCAGCTTGGGATGTTTGAAGAAGCCCCACCTCAGAAAAACAAAAGTTTAATGGACTCTGTTGACGCGGTAAACAAGACCTTTGGAAGGGATACGGTTCGTTTTGGGGTGCAGGGCTATAGCAAGAACTGGCACCTAAAGCAGGGTAACCTATCAAAGCAATACACCACGAACATAAACCACATACCAAAAGCAAGCTGACATAAATGTTTAATCCCTTTTATCCCTTTACCACTGAGCTGCTCGAGGGCATGGTAAGCCATGGCAAGCACTATTTTGTGCGCCAGCGGCTCAACCGTGGGATGTTCGTGCTGCCAGGTGGTGAGTTAAGTGGTAAGCTCTATCTGATTACCCATTACTCAAATCTCGTGACCGCGCAGGATCATTATGGCACCATCGCCCATGACCCAAACAGGTTCCTTTATGACTGGCTCCATCCTGAGCACGGGGCAAAACTGCGCAAAGCTGCTGAACTGCACGAGGAGTATGGCGTCTATGGTGCAGTACTACGAACGGACTGGGAGGCGCTGATTACCGGCGCAATGGAAGAAAAAGTAAGGGCTTATATCGCCTCCCTTGGCTGGGAGCCCAAAAGATCCGATTCTGTAATCTTTGATTTTGAGCTTCGCTTTGGAGAGCTTTACGCCACCATCCGTTTTAAAAAGCGAACCGTTACCGCTAAATTTGAAGACATTGAAAAAATACCCCTCTAATGTGCTACGATATTTCTTTTTCTACCACCATTGAACTGGTGACCCAGTATATCCCGGGTATTGTGGTGGACCCGCAACTAGGCATCAACTATGACCTGACGGTTCACCTGCAGGCCCAGGCCCACCGCAAATATCCGGTCATCATTTTCGATAACGCGGAGTACAAGCTAAAGGCCTTTGAGTGGGGTGTGATTGCCGATTATATGAACACGCCGGAAAAGATCAAAAAGATGCGCGCCCAGATGTGTAACGCCAGAAGCGAAAAGCTCATTGAGGACCGCAAAAGCTATTGGCACCGGATCCGTAGAAAACGCTGCCTGATCCCGGTAACCGGCTTTTATGAGCACCGGGAAGTAAAGGGATTTAAGACGAAGATTCCCTATCACATTCAACTGAAAGAGCGGGAGCTTTTCTGTATTCCAGGGCTGTATCATTATCCAAACAAAGCAGACGTGGAGACAGGAGAAATCACCGGCACCTTTACCCTCATTACAAGGGCTGCTAATCCTCTGATGGCGCAGATCCACAACAGTGGTGACCAGGCAGGCCGCATGCCGCTCATGCTTCCAAAAGAATTGGAAGAAATGTGGCTCCTCCCCGATCTTTCGGACGAAGAAATCAGTGAAATCCTGGCCTACGAAATGCCAGCTGACAATCTTGACTACAAACCCATTTATACGATTCGCACGACAAAGGAAAGACCTGATGGTAAGGGTAAGATAGATCAATATGATTGGCCAAACCTTCCTCCGCTGGGAAGGGATAGTTTGGAAGCACCTACCCTTTTCGCATAGCCTGTCTTCCGGCCTTTGGTTTGTTGGTCGCATTCGCCCGATTACGCATTCTTATTTCACTTTTTCACTTTTGTAAAAGACATATTCTTTTCCATTCCACCGCCAGGTAGGCACTTCAAAGCCGCGGCCATAGATTTGTATATCCGGAAATCCTTTATTCATCTTATTGGTAAGGCCGTATTCGGCTGCGGGAAAATCAAGGTTTGGTTTAAAAGCGCCACTGCCATCCCGAATGAGAAGCAAAACGGAGGAACCAGTTATTCCGGATGTATAGGAATTGCCATACACAATAAAGATTTCCTGCTTGCCATCCCTGTTGAGGTCTTCGCATGCTACCCTGGCATTAAAAGGGTCCTCGGGCACATCAGCAACCATAAACTGTTTTCCATCTTTTGATACGTCAAACCCGAAAACCTCGAAAGCAGCGTTTTTCTCGTCAGCAGATAAATTGCATTTTACACCTTTAAAAAGCAGGGCTGCGCCTTTGCTTAAGCTGCCTTTTGGCAGGGTATTTTTCGGCGATGCTGCTTGATTGGTCTCTTTGGTTGATCGGTGCGTATAATCCTGGCTCAAAAGTCCAACACTGGTCGCCAGATCTTGTTTATTTATTTTATAGTTCGTAGTGGGCTGATACTGTTGTCCATCAAATGTGTAAATCTTTACAGGTTCAGCATCTAGCGTGGTAAGAAGAACATTGTAGCCGTTAATCATTGTAGGAAACATGCACAAATCGTTCGCTCCCCTCATGTCAAAAAAACCTGCAGCATAAAACGTGTTAGCTTTTTTGAAATAGGCCATATAGCGCGGGGGATTGTAATTAATCTGGGATTGTACAAATATTTCTTCCATCCCGTCATGGTTCATATCTATTGGAAAGACCTTGTATAAAAACTGTTTATAGTTTCTGATATCGGCACCTTGTGTTGGAAGCAATTCTTTTTTCGAAGCATCATAGTAAAAACCTGTTTGTGAAAAGATGTCGTTTTTTTCACCGACCGATAATTTTGTTTCAACGTCTTGAAACAACAAGGCAGCACCCGGGAATAGCTTTCCCTCCGGGGCGACAGTTGACACAGCGCCATTACCGCCCTTAGTGATAACGCCTGAAAATTGCCCATTGCTCAACTCTTTCACCCTTGCAACCACTTCCTTTCCCTTTTTGTAATCAAGATCCGTAAAGTTGAAAGTTCCCTCCATCCTTCCTCCCATAGTTGTTTCCAGCAGCGAAAACGCAACGTAGTTGGACCCGTTAATTTGCTTTTTTGCATTATCCAGCACTTTTACCAGCAAGTCCTTGCCGCGTAATCGATAGAAAAAGACCACTGTCAGGCTTTGAGATAAAAGCAATTGTTGGCCGGCTTTCAGCCCGTTTTGATCAGCAGCTAAAATAATAATCGTATCAAGATTGGCAGCGTTGGTAAACATCAGGCTGACCATTGTTACGATATTGTTTTTTACGTTCATCTCACCAATGGCAGAAACGGCAGGGTCTGAATTGTCAAAGCTGTAGGACGTACCTTCTCCGCTGAAAGAGAGCTTCGAAGATGGATGGCCCTGTTGTGCAAATAGGCTTAGCGGTAAGCATAAACAGAATAACAAATACCCCCTTCTCATAACAATGGTTTTAGTAAATGAAACACAACATGTTCAGAAATATATAATGAATTTAAATAATTTATTAGTAGCAAATCTTTCCATCAGTTGAAAATAAAAGTGCTAGTGAACCTGCAATGGTGGCAATCGCTCCTACTTTAAAAGTGTCTTGAAGATTAAATGGAAAAATATATATGGACAAAAAAGGAGATAGCCTTTAAGTCAGCGGCCTATCCTAGGATGAAGGTAGAAGATAGCAGTTACTACTTACCTGCAGCAGGCGTCGCCTAAAAAGAAAGCCCCTATCCCGAAGGCAATGGAGCTTTGCTTACTTTTTCTGTTGTTGTTGTTGAATAATTAATGCAAGCGGCATGCCATAGCTCAACAATTTTAGGTAGCTTAATCCTATGGCTGAGCTTCGCACCCTGATTGATTACGCCACTGGTGAGAACTGGGAGATGCCGGTGGAGTTGTATAGCCGGTATTTGGTTGAGCAGCTCAACTTTTCAGAAGATGGTCTGACCGTCATTCAGCAATGGATCGGGTCACTTACAAAAGAAGAAAGGCAGTTAATTCACAAACGATAAATCTTTCGCCTCTACATCTTCCCAAACAGACGGCCTTCTTATGTCAGCCATTGTTTCAGTAAAATTCAGGTATTGTCGTTTGCCGCACCTTGTGCATTTGCGGGACTTAGGAATTAAACCGGACTTCAATTTCCAGTGATGGTCAAATAGTTGGCAGAGTAGCTTTTTCATGTTGCTTTGGTAAAGCAAGTATAATAATTAACTCCAAAAAATCAAATAGCCCCTCTCACAAAGGGGCTGATCAATACTAATGGCTTAAGAAAGTTTATGCGGTGGCTTCTTGTTTTTTTCTACGCCTGCCAACTTTGACAGCGGCGATGGCGCCTGCACCCAGGACAGCAGAGATACCAAAGTCGAAAGGAACTGCCTGTAAGGCAAACTGGCCATCTTCATTTCCAAAACTGCCAGTGGGCCCCCCAGCTATCAAGGTACCGCGGATATTAAATATATTAAAAGCACCCATGACTGCGTTGGCAAGAACTCCCAGAAAGCCACTGTTCACCGCAGGCGCAGTTACAACCTGGTAGAGGTATTGGGTACCGGCCCCCAGCTCGGTTACCGTAATTACAGTACCAACAGTCAGGATTGAGTTGGGATCTACCGGAACGTCATAAGCTTGGGAAAAGATAGTTGAACAAAAGGCCACAACACCAAGTGCCAGGAGCAGCAATTTTTTTCTCATGTTTTGTTTGTTTGAGTTAATAATGGTTTTGGTTCTCACAGAGATGTAGAAATAAAGATAGGGATCAGGAAATCATTCCGTAAAAAACAATAAAAGTTTATTCCAACTGAAACGCGTTTTCCCAGTTGACCCGATAGGCACTTTTGCGATAGCAAAATGGGGTCCGCCGTTCACCAAAACGGATAACCTCATACAGATGGCTGGTTGCCGGCACTCCGTCTTTCCGCCGGTTGAACCATGCCCTGTTTGCCGGTGGTGAGTTATCTTAGCTCAGGACAGTACAGCACAGTCCTTGTCAGTTTAATGAGATATTTTAAGAGAATGAAATCCACCCTCAGCTTCCTGCTAATATTTCTGTGTTTCATTGCATTTATCCTCCTTTTTACTCTGTTTGTCATCTTGTACATATAAAACGGCCCGCATGGATATGCAGGCCAGTTCGTACAACTAAGAAAATAACTAGTTACTTAAGGTAGTCTTAATAATCCGGCTCACACATTAAATAAAGAAGCCCGCTAAGACTGGCAGGCAGGCAGGAATGATTTAAGACAGATAGATAATATGGGTGACTCCGGAGAGGCTCGAACTCTCGGCCCGCTGATTAAGAGTCAGCTGCTCTACCAACTGAGCTACGAAGTCAATAAAAGCCCGCTGCGAACAGCAGGCCGGGTAGAAAGTCCTAAGTAAACATGTGCAAGAAAAAAAGTAATTAAAGTTCCACCCTGACGTTGATCTTTCCTACACAACAATAAAAAAGCCCTCCTTTTCAGGAAGGCCTTTTATAATGTCCCTTTATCTATACTATAGTTAGACACGCCTCATGGTATCTTTCAGCCATACGGAAATAAAAAGCGCTCGTAGAAACGAAGGCTAAGTAATTCCAAAACAAAACTAACTGCATGTTAGCTTGCAGCAACAAGATAGAAAGAGCCTTCGTTTTTACGAAGGATAGTAAATTAACTAACTAGCTTGTGTGGGCTTCCCATTTTTTTTCGATACATAAAATGGTTTTTTCGAAAAATTAGCTATTCGAAATGTTGGTTTAGTGAAATCTACCACTGCATTGCCACCAATACCAGACTGCTTTCCTCAGCAGCGGCATTGGCAGGACAGATGTTGATTTATAACCCATAGTAGACAAAATAATCTTCCCTTTCTTCATTGCAATCCAGCCGACGCTGCTGAAACAAATCCTATGTTTACAATTTTGATAAATTACGGTTCAGTTCAGTTACAATATTCGAAGTAGCACTTATTATAGGGATCCAACTCTTTTTATTAAAGTGTCATGGATAAACGTTGTCAGATTATCTAATGTGTTTTTTAAGTTGATGATTTATTGTCTGGCCAGTGAGTGGTATCCTAATAGTCTATAACTCTCAAACTGTGTCTCATCAAAAAACTGATCACTCGTGGACTGGTTAGGAAATGTTTTATTTTTAGCATGGTATTCTTTAATATCCGGTAGTTCATCACCGGTAACGACGGTTTTGATATAGATGAGGGTACCGGAGGGTTTATTGTCACCGGGATATCTGATATCACCTCTGACCACATGACTTTTTTTCAAGCCCGTAATCTCCGTAGTATCAATGTGAATATCCGTTCCGAAATCAATCCGGCAACGTCTGATTGCATTTGCAAGCCCTTCGCAGGTAGCATCCTGGTCTTCTTCTGCATCGCTAAGAATAATAAAAGTGCAACGCCTCCTGATGAGCTCATACAATCCCATGTTGTCGAAATGTCCTCCATCGGAAAGACACACGTAATTGGAGTCAATGTTGGACTGGCCAATAAGATCATACATGTTATACGTGAGACCTAAGGTGGATCTGAATTTCTCCATGTTTCCATTCGTGGATTGCCCATCCACCAGCCCATACGTATATTAAATACCGTTAGCAAAAACGCCGTAGCGGCAGAAGAATGATAGCCCATGTTTGGACTCACTGCTGCGCCAGAAACGGCCATCGCGGTGCCGATACTCGGTCCATTTTCGTATCCGTAATCCCTTGTAGGACGGTATCCGTATTCAAAACCTTTGATCTTATTATAAGAAGACGACCGGTTAGGACTGAAATCATAACCGCAGTAAAGCGGAGAGAACAAGAAAGATTCTGCCTTTCGATCTTGCCTGTCTAGTTCCGTAACAGACGTCGCATTCAATGCAGCATTCATTAAGGGATAGGGACCAAAATACTTTTCTCTTGTAGTGAAACGGTAGAGTTTTTCGTCGTCATTGAGATCAAGCCCTGTAAAGTTGTTGGATGTCTGACTACGCTCAACACGTCTCCTTGTGGCTCCCAGGTAGGCACGCACAAGTCGGTTTCTGTAAAAGTAATGAAGAGAGAATTCATTAACACCCACCCGCCAGCTCAAAAACAGGGTCAAAAGGACAATAATAACGGTGATTACCAGCGCAGTTCCTGGCGTGTCTTTTGGTTGCCGTTCCGTAATATACGCAAGCAGATAACACCCGCCTAGAATAAAACCAATCATAAATAAGTAGGGCACAAAGCGAATAAAAATTTCTTTGATTCCGGAAGCTCCCTTGTCTTTATCCGAAGTGGAACTATAGGCGAGCTTAACGCCGAACCCCACAATACCCGCCCATCCCCCTACGACTGGAAGTAGGGCTTCTATGGTCCGTTCATTTGCATAAGTCCTAAATGTTTCTAGCAGGAACAACGCAACCGCGCAAATAATTATCCAAAGAAGACTAAACCGATGCACAATTGCTCCCATCCTGCCCCACCATTCTCTGCGCGCATCCGGGAATAATCTTCCCATTAGCGCCATCCGTACAACCACAACTGCACTAAAAACCTCCAGAATCAAGGGAACACCTAACAAGAAAAATAACCTGTTATACTCGTCTGTTGCAAGCGGTTTCCCCATCTGATAAAATAAACTCCATACTCCGGCCATTAATGCCCATCCTAAAGTTGCTGCAAGCAGGGAGGATAACACGACAACACCTTGTACAAAAGTCTTGCTTCGCGACTCTTCTGTGTCATAATACCGCCCAAGGAATGCAATTATAAGAATCGAAATTGCCCCTACAATTGCAGCCGGATACAAAATGATTAAACGTGCAGTATAAGCGACTGGATGTATGGGAGATAAGTCAGTTTTAATCATCGACGCCATCCAACTGCTGATAAAAAATGAAGACAGTACAGCGAGCCCAACGAGTATTAGAGAAAGATAACGATGACGCCCCCAATTTGATAAGGCCTTTAGCCGTTGCTCTTTGTTGTAAGTTTTCATGCCTATGCCGGCCGCTAAGCAGCCCGGCATAAAAAGCCCAACACTTGCCAGTATCATCCAAAGAGAATGGTCTTTGGTCGGGGGGAAGTTCGCTAAACCATTTCCAGACACTAAATAACAGCGTAATAGCAGACAAAAAACTACAAAGCAAAAGGAGCAATAGCAGCTGATTAATGAGGGTGTTTCGTAACCAGGTTACTCCCAAAGTCCATGAATCGGCTGACATAATGCTGGCATTTGGCGTCAGGTAATTACTGTACATTCTCAGCCATCGTATAGGTCTTACTTCTTCGGCCATCGGATCAATTGATTCATTAGGATTTAATCGATCCTCAACCTTATGTACGGAGCCGGTTCTTTTGATCCAGGAGGCCGCCCAACTGCCGATATAGCCGCCTCCGGATACAGTAGAAAGATAGTCCACACGCGAAAGGATATTACGCTCCGCAGGAAGCTGGAGCACCCCTAAATTAAAGGTGGCAGACCGGATGCCTCCGCCTGAAAAAGCAAGGCCAATGAGCCGCATTCTTTTTGCTTCTTTAAGAGGGTCCTCATTTTCATCCAATGGCAAATATTTTTGACCAGATGGCGGCCGATCGGTGGATCTCCTGTTGTCGTCAGGAAACCCTGCAAGACTTTCTATCGCGAACTCAATATCATACTTTTCATCTTTACTGATCGCATTTCGCCGGATATCTTTGTTATCGCTTGAATCCTGATTGCTATTTATTCTTTTAAAAATTTCTTCTGTCTTAAAGGGATCAATATTCTTTCTAATCTTCCACCTCTTCGTGGTGACTTTTTCCCGCTCTCCCCGACTGCTATAGATTTCTTTCAGCTCGGTACGAAAAAAAGTTTCGAAGGGTAAAGGGTTGTTACGTGCTTTCAGGCAGGATACCAAATACGTTTCGTTTTCTAACAGCCGCGTAGCCAAGACCCATCGATAATTTTTTTTCTCATTTTTAGCTGATGATTCAGGAAACTCAAGGACTGGTTCGTTCCACCATTTTGTCCACTGGTGTTGATCGTCGCTACAGAGCATGTTTGCGCCCTGTTCACTAAGTTCAAACGGATTTTGCTGATCCTTATTAATCTCGTGCCGAACCCACACCTGATAAACCCTTTGCTTGTATACTTTAGATCTATTTCCGCCAAGTGCAAGGATGACTTGAATTGGCATATAGTACAAAATGCGAGCAAGAAAAGTCCGCTCGGAAGGAATGCGGTAAAGAATGCTTCGTATGACTGTTCGCCATTCATGCGGGGTGGTAAAAACAGTTCCATAGGTAGGGCCAAGAATGCTAATCTCCAAATCCGATCCTTCGGGCAAACCGGTAGAATGTTTTTGCAGCCAATTAAGTAATGAGCTAGCAATTTGAAAGGTAAGACTATCGAAAAGGTTGTTTTTTTCGTCTTTCCCTTCCTCTTTATCACGATCGGTCACAATTAGTCTCATATTACTGATCCATAAGACCTCCTTGAAACGCACTCTGGCTTCCGAGTTACACGTTTGCCTCCAATCTTGTTCTGCTCCCATGATTTCCCATAATCTATCACCCGTTGACGCTTCTTGTTGTTTAAATTGAATACTCCTGCACATGTCTTGCAAGATGACAATAAAGGACACAGACTGAGATGTGAGGTCAGTAATAATATCCATAACCAAGAGCATTAATTAAAAAATGGAGAAGACAGCAGTTGTCAGTTGGGTTGGTGAGGGTTCAAAAGATAGCGGACGCAATAATCAAATATAATGATATATGAATATGACAATTCGATAATTCTGCATGCATTGACTTCAACAGCAGCTATCAGTTGCTGCAATTGTTGCAGCCTTGCCTTTTGAATATGATATTTCCCGTTGGTTCCGTGCCTGGATCTAGAGTTGGTTTACCTTCTTAGCTTCCAGGTATAAGAAACTGCACATTGACTCTCCGCTTCCCTTAGCGAATGATATCCACATAGCCAGCCATCTTTTGCCGGCCATTTTTCGGATCAATGATGTAATAGTAAGTGCCTGCAGGTATCTGCGATCCTTTGTACGTTCCATCCCAGGGCTTGCTGTAACCCCTGGAAGTAAAAACCTGTTGCCCGTAGCGGTTGAAAATTTCCACCGTTGCACCCGGATAGCTTTCAAGGTACTTCACTTCCCATCGATCATTGATGCCATCGCCATTTGGTGAGAATACGTTCGGAATAACCGGTGCTTTTAGCACCACGACAGTTACCTGGTCGGAGGCAGTGCAGCCATCGTTTGTTGTGACGGCAAAGCTGTATACAATGTCAGCCTTGGGCGTAGAAACCGGGCTTGCCAAAGCCGCATTATTGAGATAATCACCAGGCGACCATAGATACGTTAGCCCGGCTCCGGAAGCGGAAGAAGCCAGAATTACGGAGCCACCTTCCAAAACGAACCTGTCAGGACCGGCATTAATAATGGGCACCCGGAGAATGGTTATGCTTTGACTCTTGGTATTGGCACAGCCGTTTGTTCCCGTATAAGTAAAGTTGATTGGATAAGTACCAGCGCCGGGAAAAGCGGGGTTTAAAACGCCATTGCTACTGACGGGGGTACCTGTAAACAATGAAGCACCACCTGTCATATTCGTTGCACTGGCCTGCACCGGAAAAGAAGGTGTATTAGCGCAAACAGAATTGATTGCCGTAAAAAGTATATCCGGCGTTGCTTTTAGTGTAATGATTGTATCCAATTCATCCAGGCAATTGACGCCCGAATACGAAATCATTTTCACACGGTACGTTTTCGAAGCCGGTGTAAAAAATTCCGGGTACTTAGTGACATACGTACGGCCCTGCACAGGATTAAACACAGTCATCTTATTGGTGATATCGCCTGCATTATCCCAGTAAATTTCCAGTTTCACAATGTGGCCGGGAAACACGGAAGAACGATCGGTTATCCGGACAGAATCGTTGCTGCACTGCTGCAGCCCGTTTTGCACTGTTAGCGCAGCTTCCGGAACAGCACCGTTTATGGTAAACTTTTGAAGCATAGTGGACGTGCAGCCATTTCCGGATGTGACGGTTAGCGTTACGTCGTAGTTACCTGTTGCTGTAAATTTATGGACAGGATTTTTAGCAATCGAAGTATTTGGATTTGCTCCCCCAGCGTTAGCATCGCCAAAATTCCACAAATAGGTAAACTGCGCCTGGCTGCCATCGGCGATTGAACTCGTATCAAAAAACTGCGTGATAGGATCGTTGATACAGTTGCCCGGCATGATAAATCCGGGAACGGGTAAAGGATGTATTGAAAGCGTTTTTTGCATGGTAGTGCTGACACAACCCTTAGTGGTTCCTACCTCCAACGTAACGTTGTAATTACCTGTCGCACTGTAAATATGTGTAGGCGACTGTTGGGAGGATGTGGTGCCATCTCCGAAATCCCATATCCATTGGTTGATGGCACCTGCATTTGGCTGCGAATTGTCAGTAAATGAAATTGTTCCCTGAATACATGGAGGAGATGACGGTGTAAACGCTGCAACGGGCAAGGCATTGATGACGATCTGTTTTCGTGCTGGGGCAGATACGCATCCAACCGCAGAAGTAGCCGTTAGTGTAACAGTATAGTTACCGGCGGCAGAATAATGATGCGGGGCATTTTGTTGAAATGATATCGGCGTGCCATCGCCAAAATCCCATTGCCATCCTGTTATTGAACTGTTGGCAGCACTACTGTTATCTATAAAATTGACTACCGCACCCTGGCAAACTTCCGATGGCGCGGTAAAGACACCTATCGGCTGCGCATACACGGAATCCACCTGTTTGTTGATACTACCAACGCATCCTTGTCCTGATGTAACCGTCAATGTAACCGCATGTGGGCCAACAGAAGAAAATACGTATGATGGGTTTTTGATTTGGGCCATTCCGCCATTGCCAAAATTCCATGCATATGAAAATGCATTTTGTGTTCCATCGTTGATGGTGGAGGCGTCGGTAAACTGCACAGAGGCATTGGGCAAACAAGCTTTGCTAAAATTGAAATTGGCAACCGGATTGAATGAAACAGTAATCGCTTTAGATGTGACCGCGCTTTGACAGCCGTTGGCGTTTTCAACGAACAACGTTACAGTATATGTTCCTGCAGCCACATATGTATGGCTTTGGGAAGCATTGCCGGTGGCTACAACCGGTGCCGATCCGTCACCAAAATTCCAGGTCCATTTAACCATGGCTGCACCACTAGACGAAGAATCTATAAAGCTGACGAGTTTCCCTTCACAGGCAGGAGTGGCAATTCCAAAGTTCGCTACCGGCGGTTCGGTCAAAACAACTGTTTTGGGCATGGTGTCGGACACGCAACCGATATCTGTTATTACCGACATTTTTGCAATGTAGCTTCCGGCAGCTGTGTATAGATGGGAAGGATTTTGCGTAGATGAAGTCGTTCCATCTCCAAAGTTCCAGAACCATTTGTAAGAGGGCCGCCCGTTTGTAAGGGAGACATCCGCAAAAGAAACAGGATCGGCCACACAGCCGGTTGTCGTAAAGTTGAAACCTGCAACCGGGGGCTCAAATACCTTCAGTTCATAATTAATCTCCTGATCACCACCGCAGCCGTCGGGTGTAGGATTCTGTGCCAGTAATTTGATCGGGAATGTTCCTGTTGTCCCGATTTGGTAAGCTCTTGGAAGCTTATACTGGTATAGTTGCTTGCTGTTAATGATCCATGTGGAATCATACGATGGGTTGAGTACCGTTGTGTCATTCAGCCCTATGGCATTGAGAGCCGTTCCGAAGATCCATTGTATCGCTGTGGGCTGGTAAGGAAATGTCATCGTGAAATAAAACGGAGACCCTTTGCATGTAGCCGGGAAGTCGACGGTTGCGTATTGGTTCTGAACGGATACAAACTGGTAGAGATCTTTCACGTTGGCACCGGCATTGTAACCATAGGATTCTACATTGCCGTAACCATAAGCAATGCAGATAAAACCGCTGTCAGAGGTAATCCGGTGTGCGGGATTAATGGCAGTGGACGCCGTGACGTTTTGTTGTATGTACGAATAGCCTACGCCCGGAATAGTGATGGGAGTAGCGGTTGGCGGCACACCATCTACACGCAGGGAATTCAGCGAATTGGTCTTGAAAATAACATTGAGATAATGGCTGCTGATGTTCGTGTTGGGAGGTGTCAGGTTATTGCGTGCTGACATGACGGTAATGTCATTCAACGTTTGCTCTACAGGATTCAGGATTACCATCTCAGGGTCGCTTTCCACACCATCACAACCCTGGGTAATCAGGTATTGCAACACACACATCGGCTTATTGGAGGTGATAATACGCGGTGTGTTGTTTCCCTGCGTATTGATCTCATAGAAGCGGCCCCCAATGAGTGCGGATGGGTTCAAGGCTGTGCCATTTACATTAACTGGTTCGGTTGGGTCTTGTACCAGGATACGGAAAATATCATATGCCCGGGAAATAAAAGGAGCGGTATAATAGGTCTTTCCCCAGGAGGCAAAAGGAAAAAGCTGCTGATATAAATTGTCGCCGGAACTTGCAGACGGGCAGCCCATCGATGTAAACGTAGACCCGGAAAACACAGCAATGGGCTGGCAGGACGTACCTACCGTACCAATGGATTTAATATAGGTGCCTGTCAAGTCTTCATCGCTTTGGTATTGATAAACGTCTCCTTTGGACAATGTAATGGTAAAAGGAACATTGGCGGGATGTTGACCATTGCCATCTGCCTGGGTTGGCGTTATCTGTACCGTTGTGTTATCCAGAGTTGCCACAACATTAAATTGAGAACGTCGCGTCTGGCCCGAGGTAGAAGACTTATAGGAAGCGACATAATATTCTTTTCCCAGCACGTTCGTAGGCAACACCAGCGTGGAGCCTGACCGTGCAGCATTTAAGATATGCGCATACACAGCTACCGGCTTGTCGGCCGTTATATGAATTCCTTTTTTTAACCCAATGCCTTCTACCTGACTGTTGTAGGCAAGCGTATTGCCAGGCGTACTGCTATTTGTCAGTTGGACTGTAGTCACCTGGTTGGCTGTCACTGTAAACTGCGTAGTAGTGCCATTGACGTCTACAACTCCGCTGGCATTCTGATCAGAAGTGATGTAAAGCGCCATGCGGGATGTGGTGCCATCTATGTGGCCGGCATATGCTACCCAGAAGTCTTTTCCTTTGTTGGACAGGTCCTGGGCACTAGCTGTACAAATACCAGATGCAAAGAAAAAGATTAGGGAAGCTGTTTTGAGGTTCATTCGTTCGAGGGATTAAAAAGCATCGCAAGCATACGTACAGGTAGGTAATGTAAAAACAATGGTGCAGAAACAGGTAGCTGGTGTTCAGTAAGCGCAAACAATGGTTCTTTGTGTTAATTCAATGGTTTCATTGGTTTGAAATCCGGTTGTTAGCATTGAAACGATTAATGACCTTAGGCAGCAACCTGGATACTATGTTTTCTCTTCCTGACTTATATCCGTAAAAACCGGTTGAACGGTATTCATGATGGATATCCACCGAATAGAATAATCCGTAAATAAGCATTTTCTCATAAATAAACGTTAGTTAATAAAATCGGAAACTACTTCGTTGACTTCGTATTTTGAAAAAAGCTTAATGCACTGTTACATATAATTTGAATCACTCAGCAATATTGTATGCTCATTCAATTTTGATATAAGCCCAAGCACAACTCATTACTCCAACTTGAATATATATATAAAGCGTCTTCTCGCCGATTTAAAAAAGCCGATTTGTCGTTAGGGTCATTCCAGTAACTAAATCTAATTCCTCTTGGAAGTTCGAGATAGCCGACCATTTAATCCCAGTATACCGAAAATAATTCACCAACGCAGTCAATTATTCCTGTTTTCTAGTGCAGAGCTTAATACCATAAAGGATGCTGTAGTGCTTATTTCCGTGAGGCAAAAGGCAATAAAGCACTTTGCTTAAACTGAACAAATGCTGTATTTTCATAATATGCGTGTGACAACATTCCTGCTTGCTATATTGGCCCTGCCTCCCCTCCTTTCTGCGCAAAAGATAAAAACAAATACTTACGATAAATTCCCCAGGCAACAAAGCATTGCATCAGAACCGCTATGGGTGATTCAGGGTCCAAAGAATAAATTATCCCTTTCATTTTATTCCAACGGATCTGCCTTTTATCTGGAGATGAGCGGCTCCGGATGGGGAGCATCTACCATCGATGCAGACAATGAGCTCATCTTATTATTTTCCAATGATAGTATTGTTAGTGTACGGTCACCGGCATTGCAAACCTTCGAACAAGATGAAAGGCAAAGTCGCTACAGACATCATTACCTCATTCAGGAAAGAGACCTGGAAAAGATGCGCCAGTATGAGTTGGTCAGCATGCGGAAATATAGTTTCAAAGATTTCAGTGACGTCTCAGTTCCTGGTCAAAGCCGTGAAAAAATTAAAGCGTTAAGCGCCTTGTTCCTTTCTGAATTAAAGAAAACCCAGGTTGTAAAGACCCTCAAACTGATTGAGGGCAGAGATATTCCAAAGCACCTTGGAGACAGCGTTCGTTTTTGCGCAACGATTGCTGCCGCCGGTTATGATTCGATTGCTGCCAACGGTTCCATTTCCCTTTCCTTAGAAACCCAGCACGGGCAAGTCCCTGCTCTCCTCCTTATCAGGCAGCAGGACAGGCCAAAATTTCCACACGATGCAGCGCGTTTTTACAAAGAGAAAAACATTTGCGTTTCAGGCGTAGTGAGGCTCACGCATAACAGGGCCGAGATCATTGTTTTTGACCCCTCTCAAATTAAAATTGCATCCCCTCTTCGATTGGAAGAAGTTGCGGAGTTTATTGGCGATAGTGTCAGTGTCACCGGGAAGGTCGTTTCTTCTGCCTTTCTTTCCCGGTCCGCTAATCAGCTCACGTTGCTGAATATGGGGGCTACCTACCCTAACCAGTTGCTGACTGTGGTGATTGAAAACAACGACCGTCCGCAATTCAGAGAGGCGCCGGAAAAGCGCTACCTACAAAAAGAAGTGGAAGTAAGAGGAAAAGTGACGCTTTACAATAACAAACCTCAAATCATCATCCGCAGTGAGGATCAAATACGAATCATCGGTGAGCAGAAAATAGAGCAGCTTACAGAAAAAAAAGCAGCAGCTGCCGAGGAAAATGTGACAAAAACACCCAAGCAAATTGAAGTAGCATTGCCCGTTCACCGGGAAAAAGTCAGCACGGCTTCGACCGTAGAAGAATCCGCTGCTGAATATACCGGCGGCCCTGGCGCACTTCTTCGTTTTATGGAAAGTAACCTCACTTGCCCTGCAAAAGGCAACCAGGCTGCCAGGAAAACAGTTGTTGCAAGCTATTTTCTGGAGCCTGATGGAAGTGTGAGTAATATTCAGATTGTTGAAAGTGGCGGTAAACCTTATAATGAAGAAGTCATCCGGGTACTGCGAAAAATGCCCCGGTGGAAACCACGTATCAGAAACGGGTATATGGTGATGGATAAGTTGTTCCAGACTTTTACATTCCATTGCCAAGACAAAAACGAGTAACGCAAACGCTGAGAAGATCTTGCAGATGTTCCAGCGCCTGCACGGCAATAAAACATACAGTGGCACGGGTGTAGGACTCTCCATTGCCCGCAAAGTGGCGGAGAACCACGGCGGCTACATGACAGCTGTTAGTGAACCTGGTAAAGGATCAACGTTTATGGTGTTCCTACCCGTTTAAAGGAGGAACAATAACCACCAAACTAAGTACCCTTACAAGCGTTGAAAAAAGGAGGAAACGATCTTCCTAATCCCTGGATAGTCAGACGGTTTCTGATAAAAGGCTTCAGCTCCCATGGAGACAACTTCTTCAAGCGACCGGATTGCCGTGGAGAACAGGATCACCGGAATACCTTGGTAACGGCTGTCGCGTTTTAACCGGAGAATCACCTGGGCACCGTTCATCACCGGCATGTTGAAGTCTAGTACAATCAGCGAGGGAAAATCACCGGCCTGTTTTTGCGAAAGAAACGAAAACAACTTTTCACCTGATGATAGAAAATATGCGTTTGCGGCAACGCCCAACTCTTTGCAGCATTCACCGATGATCTCGCGATCATCCGCATCATCGTCTACGAAGACTATGTATCGGTCGGATTCAGACATGGTGGAACTTGAAAAAAGGGATAACTCTCGGAAGATAACTTAATTAGGTGGGAGTCCCTTCCCTATCTTGGCCCTGCTCAACGTACCTGCACCCTTCGCTGTGAAGTGAGAACAATAAGGTAGCATGAGCGGTTGTTAATGTTTTAGGTGGGCACGCCTGAAATTGCTGCAGGCACGTGGTTTCGCGGTGCCTCCGGTTTGCAACCGAGTCGCTTAACGACGAGCGATTGGGTGCGTATGTTGCAACTATCTTCTTTGGGCGACCAGTACCCGATCTTTGAAGCATAGATCCATTACGTTCATAAATCTCTTTCACCTAAGCAGTTATCCACACACCGTTTTACTCCACCATTATTGATGGGCTTCAAGACCTTACTGTATAAGTAGTCTGACCTCAGCTTCGTTCTAGTTTCATTTTTGCAACTTTAATTGTAATTGTACGCTCTACAAAGAACGTGTCAAGTACACCGCGAATCGCTGCTAGGCGTCACCAATCTGCTACCCAATAAGGAACTTGAAAACAAACTTGTCCCGCCCATTGATCCCCATCCCTTAAGGAGAAAGCGCAACTATCCGAAACCCTGTAACGGTAACAAACAATTAGACTATGGAGGAAAGAAGCAACTACCGCTCTTTAGAGCCCGGTATTTATGCTGTTAAGTGGGGTATCACCGAAGACCTTCTTGCGACTGTGCTGGAAGCACTGCCCATGGGAATCGCCATTGCAGATGCTGACGGAAAAGTGGTCATTTGTAACAGGGAGATGCGCCGGTTCCTGCCCACCGGCATCCTTCCTTTCAGAGATGATGACCGCTACTGGCGCTGGCGGGCTTTTCATCCGGACGGAACCCCGCTGGAGCGGCACGAGTTTCCCAGTGCAAGAGCCTTACGGGGAGAAACGGTCTATCCGGGTGTAGATATGATTTATACCGGTGAGAATGGACAAGAGGTCTGGGTGCGTTACGCTGCCTTCCCCATTCAAAATGTAGAGACAAGGGGCAGGGTTCTGCTTATGGTTACCGAAATCACAACCAGGAAAGAGGCGGCTGTCTCGCTTCGAAACACGGACAGCGACAACCTCGGGGGCGGGCCGGGCAAGGACGTAAAAGAAACCATTTCCTGGCTTGCTGCAAACATTGAGCAGTTAGAGAAGGAGGAGCATTCTTTGGAAAATCTCACTAACATAGAACCGCTGCTAATCTATACGTACCTGTTGACGGAAAAGCGCTTTACCTATCTCAACACGCCTCTTCAGCAACTCATTGCCCGCGAAAAAGACTACGTTGATGCCATGGGAGCCCACCTGTTTCAGGCGTTGTTGCATCCCGAAGACGGACAGCCGCATGCCACCTTCCTGGAAGGTCTTACTAATTTAAAAGAAGGCGAAGTGCGCACCCTGGATTGCAGGCTCTGGAAAAAGGGAGCGTTCCGGTGGTTCCGCTGCCGTTCCAGCATCTTTTTAGGTGATCACGAACGAGTCAGCCAGGTCATCAGCATCTTTGAAGACATCACCCTGGAACGAAGCATCTTTGGGAGAACAGACTTTCAGACAGGTCCGTTGAACTAAGCGGTAACCTATGTGGTGTTCAGCTGATGGATCACGTTATTCTTAATAGTGTTGGAGAAACGCAAACTGGCAACGTCGTCCAGCAATAGCGAACGGCAAGCGATGGTTGGTAGCGTCCCATTTATGATGGTAGCACTTCGCATAGGAACAACTGATCTGTGAGTATGTTGTATCCAAGTAAGCCGCAATAAGGACTCGATACCGCAAGGATAAACCAACTACGTTTCATGTGACTCTAGCACTTCAGCACCAAACCCACTTTCTGCCAGTTCAAGATCGGCTTCCGTCAACTTACATACAAGAACGTTCTGACCAGAGTGAATTCCGTGATTGACAGTCTTTGTTACTTCAATGAAATCATATAACTGCTGCAGATCCGGAAATCTGAGTGTAACTCTCATCATAGCTATACATTCAAACTTTTACACATCTAACTATTGGTCTAATAGTAAGATATACATGTAAACTATACTAAATATAACACCGCCTCATCAGTTTCCAATGTTATTTTTCAATGAACCCACCCTGTACGGCGTTGCTGGATTTGCCTGTGGAAACTAAACGGTTGAAAAAGGTCGCACTTTGCACTACAAATTAAACTTACCGTTGTTCGAGTAGGAAAAACAGTGATTGGCCGCCATTTTTAACTTCAGCGACCTTGTTGATTTTTGGTGTCTCAGAAGTCTTCGGCTCCTTCGTTTAGTAAAGCTGCATATTGGCCATCCTCTTCGGTTTTGCCTCTTCGAAAGGTATTTTACATCGCAGCAAAGGCGTCAAAGATGTATAATACCTTGGTGTGTTAATAATGAAGGCAAACTTGACCCTATTTACCTTTAAACAATCCGCCGATGCCTCCTCCTGTAGTAATTTTGGAAAACGCGTCTGCTATACCATCATGCGTAACACTGGAATCATTTGGATCATTTGCTTTGTGGGCAAATTTTTGTAAAAGCCCGGGCAAGGCTGCCGCTATGGCTCCTGTGGCCGCAGGTGGGAGTCCAAACTTGCTGGTGAGTGAACCAACCAGTCCTCCTTCTATTGCATTGACTACAGGATTTCCCGAAGTCAGGCCATCTTGTAGTTTGGAAAGCAGGCCGCCTACGCCACCTTGTGTAGCTGCCTGACTTGCCAGGCCGTGCGTAATTTGAGTGGCAACTTCATCATGAACCGCCTTCTCCTGTCCGGCAGGTATCGCCGCCTTAACCTGAGGATTGGCACCGATTTGTTGTTTCACCATACTTAGCATCTCATCAAACATAAAAATGATTTTAAGAATTAAAGTGAAAAGCAATGTACCAGGCAACCATGCTTAATTGCCTGGTACATTGCTTTTAATTAGCTGGCGGCTTGTCAGCCCCCTTATTACAATGATCAGATGCCATCCCGCATGTCTGTATTCCTTCTTTGACTCTCGTCGTCCCGTTCAATATCAATTTCGGTATTACGAACCGTATCTCTGATTGTTTCATCACGTTCTGTTACGTCCTTGCTAACCCTGACTTCTTCTACTACCCTTGCCTCTTTGTTGACCACAGGCTCTTCGGTGCGCTCGGTTAGCTCAATTACTCTTTCCTGGAAATTGTTGGCATCATCCAGTGATACGGGACGATCAACAGGTTGCCGTTCTACATTTACATGCTCTTCTCTTAAACGTACATGTTCTTCTACGGGCCGTTCTACGATGCGGCCGCGTACCCGTACGCCACCGCGTTCTTCGGTGCGTTTGCCAACTTCCAGGTTTTCCTGGATGCGTGGTATGGTCGTTTCCCTCCGCTGCCCTGTACTTTCTGAGCGGTCGGATGATACACTCCCATACTGTGCTGCCCTTTCGTCAATATCTATCGCACCACAGCTGTCCAAAATATCCGCTGCTCGTTCTGCTTCATCCTCCGAACGGGCATGAACCGTAACAAGACACCGGCTGCTGCTTCCCACACGGGAATAACGATCTGCAGACTCATCATCATCACCAAACAATGATTTGAAAAAGCCTTTGATGCCGCCTTCGCTATCACCTGATCTGTCGCTGCTATCACTGATGGTCTCGGTGCCGCTGTTCTCTGAAATATCAATCCTGTCCCTGCTCAATCCCGACGTTTCCAATTGGTTTAATGCTCTTCTTCCCTCTTCTGCACTATCAAAAAAACCAATGACTGTTTGTGCCATATAGACCTCCTTTTGTTTTTATGAAGTAAAAAATTATCCTTTGTAGTTATCGGCAGGTGTTCGCTCTACTGTCAGTTCTTCTTTTTTTAAAGTGACCCTTTCGCGGTGTTGCGTGGTGGTTGTAGTTTTAATCAGGTGTACTTCTTCTACCAGTTCCAGGCGTTTTTCTACCACGAGCACTTCACGAACAACGGGAACAATAATTCGGTCTCCTTCCTGCCGGATGGGCGGTGTATGATCGATGAATTGGTTAATGGGAACATGCTCAACACTGTACCCCTCCTGCAAAAGAGGAACGTTGATTTGTTTCTCCACTTCAACGACCTTTTTCTGAACTTTAATGTTGGCAGTATCTTGTTGATGCGTCTGTATTGTTGCTTCTTCCTGCACAACAGGAATCACAATAGATGCTTCTTCTTGCTTTGGACTAGCCGCCGAAAGCTGCATTGCCTTTTGCATCTCAGCTTCTTTCTCCTTCTCACGCTGCTCCTTCTCCTCAAAATATTGCTGGATATTCATAGTGAAGGTAGTTGTCACGAATAGTGTGCCTTTTCTACACTAACCTGAAATGTTTTGATTTTAAGACGCCGAAACGGATCAACAATTAAACAAACACGTTTTGCCATCTCAGCATTCCCTTACATGAGATTTACAGTACAGGAAAAATTATCAACAAAAAAGAAATTATTTGAAAAGTGACATTGCTATGCTTTGTGGTGTTTACGGCAGTCATGATACAGATAGCTGATAAATCTCAAAGATGTTGAAGTGGAACTTTATGCCGTCGCATAGTAGAGTAGCTTACAATCTCCAGGGTGGGTTTTTCCTGTTGTCACCGGCAAAATATAGAATGAGCAGGTTGTTGTCCGGGTCCTTCAGTCTTGCCTCTCTCCATAACCAGGATTTGTCAGTTGGCAGCTCATCAAAAATGATCCCTTCGTCCATAAGATGATGTACATACCTATCCAGGTCATGCACTTCAAAGTAGATCCAGGTTCCTGTATTATTTGCAGGTTTATCCACCTGATGCAAGGAAAAGGTTGCCTCGCCATCCACACATGCAAACCGGGCATAGTGAGGAAGGGGTTTTACAATTAATTGTAGTCCTAATTTTTCATAGAACTCTATGGACCTGGCAACGTCAGCTACTGAAATGGTGATTTGATTTAGATTCATCTCTCTGTGTTGTGGCAACGGCAATGACCCACTCTTCTAAAATACAACGATCTATGTACAAGTTTTTTTAAAAGAAGACGACCGCATTTTATGTCTAAAGCATTCTTGTTTAAACCAATAGAAGCAATGCAAAAGCCCTCGATTGCTCAAGGGCTGAATACACCGATATCTGACATGAAAAAAAAGTAATTAAAGTTCTACCCTTATCATCGTCTTTCCTACACGGCAGTAGAAAAAACCTTGCATGTTGGGAGGCTTCGACTGGTATACACTAGAGAAAGACTGTACATATGTAAGATAATAACTATTATAAAGCACGGCAATAAATAAAAGAGCTCGCTGTTTAGGTAAGCAAAACGATTTTTTCCTCTCTTTTCACTGTCCTCTAAAATTCTTCACACTGCTGTTTTAGGTGCTGCTATTGGTGATTATCTGAAGAACTCAACCTGATATACGTATAATTATTTATACATAACCCACTTTTTCTAATCCTTTTTGGGTGGCCATCAAAATAGCCCTTGTAAAAACAAGGGCTGCACCAAATCACGATTGCTCGATACGTTAGCAAATCTGAACCTTTATAGTACAAAATTTTCCATAGGCGTCAATTGATATTTATAATCGTTCGTTGAAGAAAAGCACCATAGCTTGCACAGGCAACTGCTATCTCTACTTCGGAAAGAACAGCCGATAAGCTCTGCTCTGAAGAATTGATAAGTGCTCCTGCGACCTTATAGGTGAGTAAAAATCAGCCACGCTGCTGGTATCCGGAAATATTAGGACCACCCTTTTCATCAAAACAAGGCTTCAAACCTTACTCCAATTGATCTATGAAGAGATTGATTTTCTTTCCACCGCACAACGAAGCGAAGCTGTATGTTTCTCCTGTTTACGTAATGTGAATAATGGCTCAAGAAAGGATGCGCTACTACTTATTCCTGGATCCATCGTAAATCACCTAAAAAGTAAAAAGGACTGGTCTCAACTCACCATCACCTGCTTGTTCCCCGAGCCGTGATTGACGAGCAGTCCAATCACCATTGAAAACAACGCAGTTCACGCCTTCGATACGACAGGGATTGACAGCTGGCAACTAGCTTTTCCCCTGCTATTGAACAGCGACGCAAGGCCAATCCACTGACTTGAAAGAGACTGCCGAACCAATGTCGGATCACTTAATAAAGGGTCTAGTTGCACTATCTGCATATAGGCTTCGCTGCTAAACACCAATGGAAAAAACCGCATCAATCTTCGAGATTGATAGAGAAGCTGAGCTGGCACACATTTTTAAAGGTTATGGTAAAACATAAAACTTTTTTCTAATGCAAGACGAAGAGAATAAAACCGAAAAGTCAAAGCGAGGATTTGCGGCCATGAGTCCTGAAAGACAACGAGAAATTGCCGCAAAAGGTGGCCGTGCTGCCCACGAGCAAGGTGTTGCCCACGAGTGGAACAAGGGGGAAGCTGCGGCAGCAGGCAAAAAGGGCGGCCAGGCCGCATTTAGAAGACGAAACACGCAAAGCAGCCATGATGAACTCTTATAGTAACTAGTAAACTATAAAAACGCCTCTTTTGGAAGAGGCGTTTTTATTTCCATTACAATCTTAGCTGTGGCTATTGTCTTACAGCTTCATTTTCTTCTCTTACTATAAACTTTTTGGTACAAGACTAGAATGTGTCGCCTCTTGCACAAATTCAAACACCGAAGGTCCGACTGAAACTGGCTGCCGCATCATCTGCAGTTATGACAAGATTACATTGTTGTTCGGGAAAACCATTTACGGCCTATGTTGAAAGGCCAAAGATCTTACAACTGGTCAGGGCGGCTTTTTCAATATTTGTCCAACTAACACTCCGTAATGTAAATCTGCTTCATCAAGGTCGGCGCTTGAGAGATTGGCTTTGTCAGACTGGCCCCTTTGAAATTGGAACCATATTAGGCAGCAGCGTAGAGCCTGGTTCCATTGAGTTTGGCCTTTGAAAAATCGGTCTTTTGAATCCATGCATCGCTTATACTAGCGCCAGTAAGGTCGGTTCCTTCAAGGTTGATTCCATCATCAGGATCAATATGTTTAAAATCAGCTTCCTTTAGGTCAACCACCTCTGATTGATTATTTTTTCGCCACTCATTCTAAACCTTTGCATCCTCTCTAATTAACTTTAGCTGCTCTTCATTTGCCATAATAATTAGTTTTGACTGCTCCGCTTACTTTCTAAGATTACAATGAGTCAAAGATACAATGAAGGATAAGCGAAATGACCGCACAAACTAACCGATGTGACTCTGTTCTAGTGGTGGAAGTGGATTACCTGCTTCTACTGAAAGGAAAGAGAAATGCTTATATTAGTAATGCTAACCGCAGAAACCAGTCCACACCCCATCGAAGCTGAACTTCCCATCCCAGCTACGTTCTTCCTTTTTACAAATTGATCGTTATGCGTAAAATTGTTGCCTTTCTTATTATCTTCTTTCATACAGCTGCTGTCTGTGCCCAGGAGAAGGTAGATCTCCAGATGATGCAGAAAATTCGGGATGAGGCCACCAGGAACTCTCAGATACCTGCGTTGGCGCACTATCTAACCGATGTGTGTGGTCCACGCCTCACCAATTCACCTGGATATCGAAATGCAGTAAACTGGAGTGTCAAAACCCTGAAGCAATGGGGACTTAAAAATGCGGCACCTGAACCTTGGGGTGAATTTGGCAAAGGCTGGAGCAACGAACACACCTATGTTGCACTAAAGACTCCTTACTACCAGGCAATTGTTGCCTACCCTGCTGCCTGGAGCAAAGGCACAAATGGTTTACAAGCTGCAAAGGTGATCTTGCTGGATAAATTAGATTCTTTCAATATTGATAAGGCAGGACCTGCGATCAAAGGCAAGGTCGTAATGGTAAGATTGCCTGATTCCACTACGCTTCGTAGCCCTTTTAAGGCCGATGCCAGCCGTTTTACAGACAGCGAACTAAACGGCCTTCCTGATGCCTATATGACGACACAGGAAGCGAATAGCAACGCTAAGACCGCAGTCAGTAACATCTACAATACCCGACGCTACCTGGAAAAGAAAGGAGCGGTTGCTCTGCTCAGTAGTACACCAAACAGAGGTGGCAACGGAACGGTTTACGCCATCGGCCACCTATCATACGACAAAGGATATGAAGCAATCCTTCCCCTTCTTTTTCTCTCTATAGAGGATTACCTGCGATTGCAACGTCTGCGCCTTTCGGGTCAGGATGTTGAACTGGAAGTAAACGTCCAAAATAATTGGTACACGGATGATCTCATGGGTTATAATGTTGTGGCAGACATAGAAGGCACGGACCCGAAACTAAAAAAAGAATTGGTGATGCTGGGTGCTCATCTGGACTCCTGGCATGCGGGTACTGGAGCAACCGATAACGCTGCTGGCTGCGTGGTTATGATGGAAGCAGTCCGTATTCTGAAAGCCTTAGGCGTAAAACCACGACGCACTATACGAATTGCACTCTGGGGTGCAGAAGAACAATGGCTGTTAGGCTCCTTCGGTTATGTAAAAAAACATCTTGGTGATCCAAAGAACATGAAGTTCACAGACGAACAAAAAAGATTGTCTGCCTATTACAACCTGGATGTTGGTACAGGAAAGATCAGAGGCATTTACCTGCAAAACAATGTGCAGCTAAAAGACATGTTTACCGACTGGCTTAAGCCCTTTGCAGACCTGGGCGCCACTGGAGTTACAACCAGTAATACAGGAGGTACCGATCACCTATCGTTTGATGCAGTAGGTATACCCGCCTTCCAGTTTATGCAAGACCCGATGGAGTACCAAACCCGTACGCATCATACGAACATGGATGTTTACGATCATTTGTTCATGGAGGATTTAAAACAAGCAGCTATTATTGTTGCAGCCTTTGTTTACAACACGGCCATGATGAATGAACTTTTGCCCCGCAAACCAGTACCGCTGCCAACTGCCTTTCTTTTCCAAAATGGACTACTGAAGTAATACCTAGCACAGTTAAATAGGAGAACATGAAAAGAACAATCGTTCTCCTGGACGCATCTCTTATTTGTTGTACCATTTCTACTCTTGCTCGACAGATGTCAGAAAAAATGCAACGTGATTTAGAGGTAGCTACCAACATCAAAAACAACTGAAGCCGACACCTATCATGCGCAATTTCCTTGTCTTTTCATTCCTTCTAATTTCCGTCTTCGATTATGCACAAGACTATAAAAAAATACATAAGAAAGCTATCGTGGTAGATACCCACAATGACCTATTGGGCGCTGTTGTAATGCGCGGCTTACACCTTGAAGATGATCTCTCGTTAAAAGCACATTCAGACTTTAGACGTTTTAAAAAGGGAGAGGTGGACGTGCAGGTATTTTCCGTGTTTTGCAATGAAACCTTTGGAAAGGACACGGCTTTCAAGTTTGCCAATATAGAAATTGATTCCCTGTACGCCATTGCCAATAGAAATTCCGATAAGCTGCAAATTGTGACAACACCTGCGGAACTGCTGCGGGTGGTGAAGAAAGGAAAGATGGCTGGTTTAATTGGTGTGGAAGGCGGTCACATGATCGAAGACAGCGTGGCTTACCTGGATCATCTCTACAGGCGTGGTGCTCGATACCTGACACTTACCTGGAACAATTCCACCTCCTGGGCAACTTCTGCAAGAGATGAAATGGATAGTACCATAAACAGGGCTAAAGGTCTCAATGAATTTGGTCAAAGCATTGTAAGGCACATGAACGAGATCGGAATGATGATTGACGTGAGCCACGTAGGAGAACGAATGCTGGCTGATGTATTAGCTATCACTTCCAAACCTGTCCTTGCCTCCCACAGCAGTGTCTATGCCATCAGTCCACAATTTCGAAACCTAAAAGATGAACAAATAAAAGCTATTGCAAAAAATGGAGGTGTCATCCAGATCAACTTTGCAGCTGGCTTTCTGGATAGCAATTTTACACTTTCCATGCTGCCCTATTTTGCCAAACACAAGACGGAAGTAGATTCTTTGGTAAAATTAAAATGGGGCGGTCCTGCCATTGGGCTTTACTTAAAACGAACATACCCTGATGAAGTTAAGGGAATGCTTCCCTCTCTGTCAGCTGTAATTGATCACATCGACTACATTGTAAAACTGGTAGGTGTTGATTACGTGGGACTTGGTTCTGACTTTGACGGCATTCCTTATCCACCCGCTGGTTTGGAAGACGTATCTATGTATCCCAGCATCACGGAAGGACTACTGAAAAGAGGTTATAAGACGAAGGAAATTGAAAAGATTCTGGGTGGAAACTTCATCAGGGTCTTCAAAGCCAATACGCAAAAATGATCATCATATAGCAAGTGACATGGCTGTCTTAATGTGGCGGATTAACTATTTGCTGGCAGCAGGATTTTAAAACTGGCACCTTTACCTGGTGCGCTTTCCGCCCAGATGTAGCCTTCGTGATTCTCTACCACTTTTTGCACGATGGCCAGGCCCACGCCAGAGCCTTCATATTCTGCCTTTCCATGCAGCCGCTGAAAGAGCCTGAAAATGCGTTCTGCGTCATCGGGATCGAAGCCAATCCCATTGTCTTTTACTTCAATTAGATGGTAAGACTTGTCTCTTAGTTCAAGTGGTATGTTTGCTTCAACGTCACTTCGCTGTACGATATTTGAAGTAATCGCAATCTGCGGTGCAACACCTTTTCGGTGATATTTGACTGCATTGCTAATGAGGTTTTGAAAAAGCTGGCGCAGTTGTCGCTCGTCACCATGAATGATCGGTAATTCATGCAGGGTTATACGGGCCCCTTTTTCAATGATGGTGGCTTCCATGTCATCCAGCACATCTTGCACAGCGTCAGTCAGTGATACCTCTCTAAAGCCAGTCGCACCCAGGGTCGTATTGGAATAAGCCAGAAGATCCTCGATCAGGCTACGCATTCTGCCTGTTGTATGTTGAATGCGCTGCACAATAGCTTGATTGTCTCCACTTAGTTCCGATCCAATGTTATGGATCAAACGGTCCAGGAAAAAACTGATCTTACGCAGTGGCTCCTGTAAATCGTGAGAAGCTGAATAAGCAAACTGCTTCAGCTGATCGTTGGCATTCTTTAACTCCATCGTCCTTTCTGCTACTTTCTGTTCCATGATCTCAGCAGCCCTTCTTTGGTCGTCCACATCCGTACAGGTCCCAAACCATTTTAGAATATTGCTTTCCTCATCTCTTAGCGGTAAGGCACGGCCCAAAAACCAACGGTAGGCGCCATCATAGCGCTTTAGTCTATATTCAATCTGGTAAGGCTCCCCTGTCTCCAAACTGCGTTGCCATACCTTCTGGGTCCTTTGTAGGTCATCTGGGTGCAGGACGCTGTTCCAGCCCTCACCCTTTGTTTCCTCATGGGACATACCCGTGTAGTCGTACCACTGCCTGTTATACAAATCATGGTAACCATCAGGCTTGGTTACCCAAACCATTTGCGGCATGACGTCGATGGCAAACTGTAGCTCTTTGTTGCTTTCTTCCACCCGTAACCTTGCCATGACTTGCTCGGTCACATCGGCAGCAACAGCCATCACTCCAGAGATCGTGCCGTCTGCCTCTCGAAAAGCCTCATAAAGTAGATTGATATAAACCGTTTCAATGGCATTATCTCTTGGTAGCGTCACAGGAATGCCAAGCGCTGTAAACCGTTCACCAGTTGTATAGACATTTGTGAGCAGTTCTTCATATCCCTGGCTTCGCACCTCAGGCAGCCCTTCAAAAATCGATCTGCCCAGCAACTCTTCTTTTCCGCGTCCCCAGAGTTCATACATGTCGTCATTTGCCAGTTCAACTATGAATTGTGGCCCTCTGAGGATCGCCATCGCTACGGGTGCTTGCAGGAGTACATTCCGTAGGTTGGCTTCACTTCGCCTGATCGCATCGTCTGCTTTTCTGCGTTCTGTAATATCTGTAAAAAGAAGCGCCACTTTACAGCTGTCACTTCCACCCGCCTGAAAGGCATACACATCAAACCACCGTCCCATTGCTGCTGATCCTTCGGTAAAGCGGATGGACTGACCAGTTATTGCCACATTGCCATAAAGATCAATCCAGCGTTGCTCCAGGTGAGGAATCAGATTTCTTGCCGTTTTACCAGCGGCGTCTTGTAAACCGGTCTGGTTTTCAAACACTCTGTTTGTCTCAAGGAAACGGTAATCAACAGGCCTGGTGTTTTCATCAAAGATCATTTCGATCACACAAAATCCCTGGTCCATAGACTCAAAAAGAGTTTGGTATCTTGCTTCACTTTCCTGTACTTGTTTTTTTGCAAGGACTTTATCGGTTACATCATTTCCTATGGCAAGCACACCCGCTGCTCTGGTTTTATCCTCTTCGTAGTAGGGTTCATAAACGTAGTTGATGTAGGCTGTTTCCGCCTTCCCATTCCGTATGACGGTTACAGGGCTTTCATAAACTTGCTTTGTGATTCCTGTTTCTCTCACTTCACTGATCAGTTCTGCATAGCCCTGGCCTCTTACTTCGGGTACAGCCAGTTCTAAGGGAAGGCCAATCACCTCTCTTCCTTTGCCCCAGAGTTGAAGCGTTGGTTCATTTGCCAGTTCAACCACTAACTTAGATCCTTTAAGAAGGCAAACAGGAATGGGCGTTTGATCAAATAGATTATTGACGACTTCCATGCCTTTCATCTTTGCTTCCCGTGTGCTTGACATTACTTCATGAGTGATGTCTTCGGCAGTGTGGATGATGTAGGTGACCGTACCATCGGGTGAAAATACTGGGGCGTTGCTTGCTCGCCAGTACCTCTCCGAATAAGAGCCATCATCGTTTTTGAGATCATAGCGTTGTGTGGGGAGATAGTGCACTTCTCTGTGCTCCAGTACATATTGGTAAGAGGCATACATGTCGCTTTCCCCTGTATGGTTTGGATCGGCATTGTTTGCAGGAAAAGCCTCAAAGATGCCCACACCAATGAGAGCCTCTCTTTTTGTACCCGTGTCTCTTGCATAGTTGGCTGTTACAGCCAGTATGGTATAGGTTGGCGCATCCGCTTTCAGCAAAACGCTATTTCCAGGTAACGCATTGAAAAGTGCGGTGTAATGCGCTTCAGGTATCTGAAACAAGGTTGAAGGTTCGTAGGTCATAAAGGATGAGCAATGAAGATAGGGAATATACTCTCTCTTTACCTACAGGTCATTTACTGCATTCTTTTTATAACTTCAACTTTTAAGGTAAGCAAATGACGAAAGGACCAATTGTTATTATTGACGATGATCTGGATGATCAGGAGATGTATACCGAAGCACTCAAGGCAATCGGTATACCCAACGAGACACGGATCTTTAGCGGTGCTCAACCTGCGCTAGATTATTTAAACTCCACTGAAGAACAGCCGTTCCTTATTTTATCTGATATAAACATGCCTGGCATGTCGGGACTGGAGCTAAAGAAGCATTTGCAGGATGATCCCTATCTCGCATCGAAAGGGGTGCCGTTTGTGTTTATTTCTACGAATGCAACCAAAGTGTCTGTTCGACACGCACATGCGCTCAGCGTTCAGGGCTATTTCGAAAAACCACAAAGTTTGGAGGGTATTCAATTGATGCTTCGAACACTATTCACTTACTGGGAACTGTGCAAGCACATCAACAATACCATGTAGCCTCACAATGTGAAAGATGTGGCTCTGTCTATCACTCTATATAGGATGGTTTTCCACTGTACGTAATTAAATATAATTTCAACGAATAATGATAGCTTAGACATTGGTGTTTTCACAGACTCAAACCGCCCAATTAGCCCTGACTTAGTTCAGGGCTTTTATTTTGATAGCCTGAAAGGCATTAATTGCCAATTCAAGATCTGCTTCCTTCAATAAGCCTTTTAAGCTGGTTGATTCGTGTTCGTGTAAGGAATTAATGCCAACTAGATTAGCGATACGCTTGAATTCAAACAATTCTTCCATTGACGGAAATTTCAACATCACATTTTCCATTTTATGATAGTCGGTGTTAGACATCAAAATAGAAATGAGGCTATTCCGATCAAATATTTTAAACAAACCATTTGATTCCCACGACAAATACGTATTTGGGATGCAACAATACCTTTACTCAGCTGATCTCAATTGCAAAGCAGCCTTTGGAAGTGAAACGGTATAGTCTTTCTCACATCGGCGGTGTGTACAGGGAGCAAAATGGAGTGACTTAATCTTCGGTGTATCGTAGGTTGCACGTTCTACGTGGAATTCTGTCATCCCCCACACAGATCCTCTTGTTAGAAAATAGCATAGCCAGACGTTTTTTCCACTACATTTCCGCCAAATATTTCTGACAATGCCCTTGTGGTAAAAAATCCATAGTAGTTGCCGTATTTTATTATTTTTCACTCTTAAATACCGTCACTAGACTGCTTATGCCCACTATTAAAAATACTTTGATACTTACCGTTACCAGCCTAGTGCTTTCGATGGGTTCAATTGCCCAGACGTCACAACGAAGGAATATTCGACTCCAGAACATTGGTAGGGACAGCGTAAAACTGACGCTAAACGAGGAGTATTATCTTATCGAAGATAGCTGTGCGCAAATTATTCGTTATGCCCGGTACGATTTTAAGCAACGCCTGTTCACCGGAAAATTTACGGATGTTAACCAAGCCAATCCCGAGCAGGTTATCGCAACAGGCGAATACAATGACAAGGGACTAAAAAATGGTGAGTTTGTTTCGTATTATCTAAACTTCAATCTCCAGGCAAAAGGAAGTTTCACAGAGAATAAATTTACGGGTAAATGGGAACTATTTTATGATGATGGAAAACCCAGGTTGAGTTTTGAGGCAGGCGAAAATGGCATCAAAATTATTGCTGCCTGGGATGCAGACGGAAAGAAAATAGTTGACAATGGAAAAGGAACCTACAAGGCAAATCTTGGCAGTATCTACTGGACCGGTAAGCTAACGGATGGCAAACCGGACGGAAAATGGAAAGCCATCAAAACAAACGATCGCACAAACACGGAGCTTGTAACTGAAAGTTTCAGGAACGGCGTATTTCAAAAAGGCGATGGCCCAACCGGCGATTACAGCGACGCTTCACGGATTTTGCTGGTCAGCGAAATAGAACTACCGTTTGTCAATGCTGAAAAATTAAAAATCTCTCCCGTTCCCTGCAATGGGGTGAAACGAAAACTGATTGTCAATGCGCAATACCGCAATGGCTTCGCTTCCTTTTCTGAAGAAATTAAACGACTCGTAACTCCCTATTTAAGCAAGGTTGATCTTCGTCCTTATGACACCGAAGTCACTTTCAGGGGCGAAGTTTCAGCGACCGGGGATGTTTCTCTAACAGACTATACGTTCGGTCTTGAAGACAAGGTCGCATCCGGATTGCAAAGAGAACTGAGAACTTTGCCACGCCTTGAGCCAGCCCTGGCTGATGGAAAGCCTATAGCGCAAAAGTTTACGATCACTTTTAAATTTTCCAAAGGTTTTTACAGCTTTAGCTATCGTTTTTTACCTCCGGCTTCAGACTGAGCAGAACTTATTGGCACCATTTACGTTTCTAATAATCCGGCTTGCTGTAGTTCCTCGGTTGTGATTTCAGTCAGTACATAGGGACATATCCGGCAGGCCTCAGCGCTCCTTTGTTTATACCAACGGCAGCGGGGTCTAATTGAACATACCGGCAATGTCTCTTTGTTAGGTACTGCATCCAAGAACTCCACTACCCGTTCAATGACACCACAATTTTTACCCGTCCACTGCTCGCAGCCATTTTCAACACATTTGTTTGAAAACCGGAATCGTTGCTCTGGTGGCGTGGGGTCCTTCCGCACTACATGCATAAAGTGCTCATCCACAGGAAGGGCCTGGGGAAGAATGGCAACCGTGCCATCGCGTTGACGCACTCCCAGCAATTGCGCACCGGGCTTTGCTTTGCTTGAGGGGCACAACCAACCGTTTTCTTTAGCCACGGCAGGTTAGAATTTGAGGATGTCTTTGAATTTCAATACATCAATTTTCCGGGCGATGATACCCTCAAGGATCGGTCCTATGGGCTGCTTAGCCGTAACAGGAAACAACGCCACCTGGTCTTTTAAGTTGCTTGACGCAAGCTCGCCTGCTACTGCCTTTTGAATGGCTGCGTTCATGGTGCTCCGCTGGGCTTCGGTCAGCGTGACATCGCCAAGGTCAACGACAAATTGATTTTTTGACATACTGAAAAGTTTAATTGTGACAGGGGAAGGGTAAGCGAAAAACAGTCTTCTTTGGGAGAGGGAAACCATCGTTGAAGACTACAGGCAAGCCTTCTTACACATGTAATTTTTTTCTAAATTAATAAGAAAAAATCTACTTTCAAAGTTACAAGTTGATTTATTTTCTACTCTTGTATTTCCTGTGAGCGGCACTAGTTTGCAAACACAAATCAACTTTTATACGACTTGCCTAATTGTTTTAATTGGTCCAACCAACCATTGAAATTTCTATTGAAACGGCTTTTGCTGCCAACACCCGATTTAGAAAGGCTGTCTTACTGTAATTGCCTGCAATTTGAATTTTCCTATTTGCCAAACTAAATATGTTCCATTAAAGATCAAGCGCAGGTTGTGCTTTGATTGAACGAATCCAAAGGTTAATTCAAAAACTATATAAGATATCATTTGACTACCGAGGTGCCTGTTTTCACGGGTGAAACCCTGTAAAAGATCCCTTACTTTCCACTAAGTATTTTTTCTTAGTATCTGTTTTGAATATTGGAAGGAAGGATTATTTTTGTTCTTGATCCAATCCTAAATCCTTGGCCATAAAAAGCCCTCCTATGAAACTATTCCTTTCTGCCCTTTTGCACCTTTTTCTCACTTATCCTTTATTTGCTACTACGGTTACAGCATCAAGCAGTAGCTCTGCTCCCGGTGATTGGGATAACAGCAGCACCTGGTCAGGCGGTAATGTCCCAAAGTCCGGTGATGTGGTGTTGATTCCCTCGGGCAAGGCGGTGGTCGTAAAGGGGGAAGAATATGGTTCAGCCTCCCCCACCTTACAAATCCTCGTCAATGGTACGCTGAACTTTGAGCCTTCGGGTAAACTCAATCTTTCCCCGACCAGTTTTCTGCAGATTTTTGTCGGTGGAAAGATCGTTCCTAAAAACGGTTCGTCTTCTCAGCTCATTACAATTGCTGGCGTCACAAAGTACAATGCAGCCAACAATGGCACCGTGGTAGGACCTGCCTATGCAGACATCCTCTCTGGTGTCTCTCTTCCTGGTCTTCCCTTAAGTGGCTTTACGCCCTCAGTCCTTGCCGTTACGCTAAACAGCTTTACTGCAAACGAGGTAGCAGGCGGAATTTTTCTTCGCTGGCAGGCGACAGACGAGAACATAGAAACGTTTGTAGTGGAGAGAAGCGTAACCGAAGGGATCACGTGGATGGAAGCAGGAACGCTAACAACAAAAGACGGATGGTCGGCCTATACCTTCCTTGATCCCACTGGTGGAGCAGGCATGATTTACTACCGCATTAAGGTTCGGAGTCTGGATGGCCACCTTGCTTATTCTGAAGTGATCCGCATTACACGGAGCGCTTTTCCAGGAGCAATGCTTGCGCCCAATCCAGCGACGACTTTTGTAAAGATCTCCTTCTCTAAAACTCTTCCCCAAAAAATTTCAATCAAACTGCTAAGCATAGTGGGTCAACCAATAAAAACAGTTGTGATTGCAGGAGGACAATCTAATTACGAGCTATCACTTCAAGGTATCGTAAAGGGAACTTATCTTCTCCAAATAGAAACAGAAGGCCAACTATTGAGTAAACAAATACTAATGGTCCAATAACAGTTGCCAGTGGTAAATATGATGCTCCCCCACTTTCCCCTTCTTGCCAGGGCATTTTATTACGGGCTAAATCCAACTTCATCCCTGTTCCGAATTTTGCAATTGTTTAATTGCTGATCACATACAAGGCGCTGTGGTAGAAACATAGTGTTAGCATTATGTTTTGTGGTTTTTAGTTTAAAGGAGTGATTTGTGAAGAAACTGCCTTCCACTCTCCCTTTTTCTTGACCCACACATCATAGATGCGTGTTTTTCGATTGGCAAAAGGGATGTCTTTGATCCTGCCTTTCGTTACACTAATCAAGTGTTGATAGCCTTTAAAAACGAGGCGAAACGAACAGCTATTCACTCTTATTTTGAGTATGAATCCAATACCTTCAAGGGCCAATTAATGGACACAGAAATTGAACTGGCGATCACGAAGTTTGAAGCCATCCTTTTAAAAAACCCCTGACCGAAAGACCAAATCAGTCAATTGACGTAAAGGAAAAACACCGAGGTTGACTACCCGTGTTTATCGTCATCAAGTTAATTATACTATTCATTTATCTAATTGAAAAACTACAAATGAGATACATCTTTTTTCAGGGAAAAGACCTCCATATATTTGCCCATGCCCACATCAAAGAGGAAAGTTATCATCGAGTTTCCAGACCTGAAATCCCTCATTGATTATACCCTGCTCATTGACCTTACCAACTCTGAAATCATCAGGACGAAATTTATTCTTATTTGTGAGCTTACAGAAGCAGATATTGAACTTGCCCTGAATGGCTATAAGACTGTGGCAATTGAATAGCATCAATAAAAATCCACCTTCTCGCATACTTTTTCAGCCACTGGGAGAAATGCAAACACCCCTCGATTGCTCATCAACTGAAGATACCTATGTATCACATGAAAAAAAAGTAGCTACACAACGAAGCGAAGCTGTATGTTTCTGCTGATAACACAATGTGAATAATGGCTCAAGAAAGGATGCGCTATTACTTATTCCTGGATAAGTTCTTACCTGAAATAAAAAATAGCCCCCTTCGTTCGAGAAGGGTTTTGTTTTTAGTAAGGACACATACAAATGTGTACTATCGAAAAGAATTCAATATAAAGTCGTTTCATCAAGACCGGTCCTCCTTTTGTCGTATCTTTTCTTTACCTAAATCAATGCCATGAAAAAGGGATCTCTTCTCTTTCCGCTCTGGGCTCTAATGCTTGCTTCCTGTAGTAGTAGTCCTTCAGAAAGTGATATCAAAAAGAAGATCCTGCTGGAATATGTCTGCATGGAAACTGCAGACATTGAGAACTTGAAAGTCCTGGATAAAAAAGACGCCGAAACCATCTCTGATGCCAAAGGCTATGAATACACCGTTTCCGGTGAAGTGGTCTGGAATGCGGGGTGCCAAGAGTCCTTACGGCCAACCCCAGCAGGCTATAAAGAACGCTTGGAAAATAAAAAGGCCTACCTAGTCAAATCAGAAGGAGAATGGCGATAAAAAAACTTATATGTTCCGTGTACCTTTTGAAAACATATCTTCTTTTGACAACATATCTTAATAAAGGGCTAAGTGAAAATGCCTAATGCAATTTTGAACAAGTAAAGTCATCAGTTTGATGATATTCTCCTCATAAGCTACGTTGGATCGGCCGCCGCAATAGCAAGCCGCATGTAGAGTAATGGCTTATTTACGCGGTTTAAGTCTTCTTATTTGCTTATCGGCATTTTTGTTCTGTGGATTTAGTTTCAGGGACTGCTCATAATTTTTAATGGCTAATTCCGTATCGCCCCATTCTGCATATACCTCACCAAGGCTGTCAAATGCATTTGCACTTTTGGGATATAAATAAACATTCAACTTGAATATTTCCAGGGCATCGGCTATTTGCTTTTGCCCCAAAAGTGGTAGCCCCAGCTATTGAGTTCAGCCTCAGTTAAGGCAAAGTCGATGTTTGTCTTCTTCAACCGGTTTACTTCTGTTATAGCATTTTTGTATCCGCCTTTATCCAGTGCCATCTTCAGCGATTTCATAGAAGCAGAAAGACCAAATCCGTTCGCTGCTTTCATATCTGGAATAAACAACCCGGCCAGTTCATCGATAAAGGATTCCGGAGAACCTCCCATTAAGTTGGTCAGTGCAATAATGGAAAGGTCATCCTTCAGGTATACCATCACAGCCGAACGGCCTCCCCCTACGGCAGCCGCAGCCGGGTGCTCAGGTCTTGCTAGAATTGGCCAACCAGCAGCATATCCATTCAGTTGGCGGCTGAATCCCCCTGTCTTTCCATTATTCAATAGGGCCGGCTTCCAAAGCAAATCAAGGCTCGCTTTCTTCTTTAATAGTTTCCCGCCTTGAAGGGCAATCACCCACTCCGCCAACTCTTTCGCGGTAGCGCTCATGCCTGCTGCCGATTGAAGGGGCGGAGGGAAAGAAAAGAACGTGTTGCTAAGAGCTCCCTGCCGGTATGCATAACCAGCCGCTGCGTGTGGTATGACCGCTTTTGTGGCGCCAAAGCCTGCCCTTATGGTATAGGGCATACCTACTTTTGCCAGTTGCTCTTTGGTAATGAACTGCTGGAAAGGCATTCCGCTTAGTGTGTCAATGATGCGGCCTAGCAATAAATAATTAGTTTGATTGTACTGAAATTTTTCTCCGGGCGTAAAGTCCATAGGCATCGCCAGTACTTTTTGCCAGGAGGCTTCCAAACTGGGCGCTATCATAACAGCCTCCTCTTCATCTACAACGTCGGGAATGCCAGAGGTATGAGACAATAACTGTTGAACCGTCAATGCCCGCCATGCTGCAGGAAGGTCGTTCAGATAAGCGGAAACAGGGGCAGAGAGCTGGAGTTTGCCCTCTTCTGCCAACTGTAGGATCGCTACCCCTACAAAGGCCTTTGTGATGGAATTAAGGGTAAAAACAGTTTTATCACTGACAGCAATGGAATCCTGTACATTGGCCAGGCCATAATTACCGGTCTTGATCACTTTGCCGTTTCTGACGATCGCTAATTGCAGCCCAGGAATCTTACGCTGCTGCATTTGGTTTTGTACAAAAACATCTATGCTGTCCGCTTGACCGAAAGCACTGTAATTACAGAACAAAATCAGTAGGACTACAAAAACCTTTTTCAGAAAATCAATCATAACGTATGAATTGCCGCAAAGAAAGCAGTTTTCTTACCTCACCTCAACTATTTGATTGGAATCTCAACAAAATTGTGGTATTGTAAAGGTGGTGACGTTGTAACTGAAAAATAGGAGAAAATTGAGTAAGGCTACATCCAACGGTTCGGCGCTTGATGAAGATGCGGAAGTATTTGTTCCACAGCCTAACCGAAGCAGCGAAGCTGACTTGTGATGTAAAGCCCAATATAGCACCTCATCCGATTTTTTGCCGAGCTGCAATGAAAACTAACCCGGCTTGGAAAGTGCTGACGAACGATTAAGAGCGAAAGAAAAACCGGAAACCAAGGACTGATTGCTGTGTAAAAACCCTTTCCAGCACATTGGGATCCTAAGCTTAGAATTCCACGTGGACAAGTTGTCGCG
>JADMIO011089312.1_pt1 | contig 70996 bp, 88 predicted proteins | sample 8958161 | NCBI WGS metagenome assembly JADMIO01 (sample SAMN16585339, study PRJNA669376) | soil metagenome | isolation source: Crop rotation soil | place: USA: Cullars Rotation, Alabama | collected 2011 | reverse complement strand
CGCGACAACTTGTCCACGTGGAATTCTAAGCTTAGGATCCCAATGTGCTGGAAAGCGTTTGGCCTTGGGGAATTGGTCCAGATGGTTCAGGGCTTCCTGCAATTCCTGATCGACGGGCTTGGTTTTGTAGAAGAAATCCTTCCACAGCGTGATTATCGAGTCCGCCAGGTCCTGCCAGCCTTGGAGCTGCTCGGCGGTGGGCAGCTGGATATTACGGAGCGTGGCCAGCAGATCGATGATCCGTTGGACCCATTCGGCGCTATTGCCCAGCGAAGATAGAGCGCCTTTAGCCGTGGCCAGGTGCTCATCCTGAGCCGCTTGGCGCTTGTCGGCGGGCAGCGCCAAGCAGCGGGCATGGTCTTCCAGGGCATGCTGGACGGCTTGGGAAAGGAAGTCGATTCGCTGGGTCCGCAGCGTGAGGATATCGACCTCGGGCGGTTGCTGGGCGGCTGCCGTCGATTCACCGGCGGCCGTCGTGGCTTGCTGAGTCGCTTCCTGATTCACAGATTCCTGAGACATGGTTTCACTCCAATTGGGAAAAAGGGGTTGCAAAAAATGCCGGCTCCCGCATGCGCTACGGAAGCCGGCCACTAACAGAGTTGCAATGGCGACGTGATTTGACCAACAAGGTCCGGCTCTACGTCCTCACCGGCGGATCAGGCGACCAGGGACCGGGATTTTGCATTCGATCCCTGGCTATGTCTCGCCCAGCCACCGCGGGCCTTTACGTTTGTTCGCCGACTGTAATTTGGGCATCTTGCAAATCGACGATGCGGCCAATGCACGCACGAACCCCATCATAGAATCCGCGGCTCCGAGCAATGACCAGCATCTTTTGCAGTTCGCCAACGGTTTTCGGCAATTGATCGATTCTCCACTTGGCGATCATTGCCGCAGTCTCCGTGCGGTTTTTTTCTTCCGCCGCTTCCATCGTGGGCAAATGGCAGAGCACTATATTTGCGTCCTGCTTTGTCAGCTTCATTTACTCATCCTCGACTTCCAAAGTGATGCGAACCCGCTTGCCGTTCAGAAGTATTGGCCCGCCGAGGGCCATATCGCGCGGATAAATGAACGACGTTTTCTGGCCAACCGGAAGACTTTGGGCCTCGACAACTCGCTCCCAAACCCAGAGATTCGCGGCCGCGGCAAGAATCTGACGAACAGAGTCGCGGACATAATCGGGGGTAGATTCTCGAATCGCCATATATCAAAAACCGGCCCGGCGCTGCCCTGCGCTCTGCCGGGTAATTGGCACTCTAAGACGTGCTATCCGCCGCATCCCGCAGCATTGGAATACATTCCTTGATCATCCGAGATTCCAAAAAACCGGCCCGGCTGGGCGTCCCCAGCCGGGCGCGAGATTGCGCGTTAACACTCGCGCCGTGACTAACCCTGCTCTTTGGGCTCCGTGGCCGACAGCTCGACATTGGTAGCTTGGCCGGCGTCGATCGTGATCGCGGCCGTGCCGAACAGCGGGATTTGGCCTTCGCCCAAATCGGCGTCCGCCTTCATGGTCACCGAGGCCGAGCCCAGCGGGCCGACGGCCGACACGCGGCACGAAATGCCGCCGCCAATCGTGAAAGTGCCGTCGTCATTCAAAGTGCCAGGTTCCAGGGACAGCAGGTCGGTATTGTCCGTGGAGTATTCGGGCGACCCGTCCACCTTGGCCGGGTTGCCATTCTTGTCCAAAAAGCGGGGCGTCAGAACGGTGAATTGAGAGTCGGTCATTCGAGCTTCCATGACGAGATTCCTTTTGTGAAGACGCGGGCCAAAAAAACGTGGTGTCGGCGCGACTGGCCCGGATTGTTCGCCGATCAGGATTGCGAAAACGACGCGCGGCTCAGCGGGAAATACTTCCCGCGTGATGCGCACCAGGGCCGACGTCAGGCCGCGGATGGACGCTGCGAGGTCGGCCAGAAGATTGAAAAATGCCCACATAGAACGCCCCTCCGTGCGCTATTCGTCGGACTCTCGGGCTTGACGCTCTTCCCGTTGTTCCTTGGGAATCGTCTTCATTTTGACTTTTTCGGGGGCCTCAATCTCGAAATACTTATTTTCGCCGTCGAGCTGCACGCGCTTGATGTCGTGCTTGTGCATCGACTCGATGAGCTTTTGCTCGCTTTCACCCTTCTTTCCGGCCGTCTTGGCATGCGCCCGCATCGCGGACAGGAACGCATCGCGCGCGTCGCAGACTTCCTTGGGTGGCGGTCCGGGGAAGCCCTCGCCCTCTAGCAGTTGCTGCCGCCCCCGCTTGGTGTCCTCGGCGACTGCCACGTCGCCATTGGATTCGACGTCTTGCCCCTTCTTTGGCCGGCCCGCTTTCTTTGCCATAGAACAATCCTTTGCTGTCTGAAAATCGTAATACGCTTATCTACAAAACTGCCGAATTGTAGCCAGAGAAAAATAGGCTGCAATATGCCGGCGCAGAAAAAAGCGATTCACCGCTCCGCAAACCATTTCGGCTTCTTGGCAATAGTCGCGGCCTCAGTGGATCCGGCCGGCTTGAGCAGGGGACCATTGCGAACCAGGAAGAATTGGGCGACCGCTGGGAATTCGTCGCTGCCTTGCCATTTACGAAGAAACCGCCCGAGCGTGATATCAGCCCACCGATCCCAGCAGCGAATGCAGCGGTTTACGTTCGATCCGAACCGTTTACCACAGCTCGGGCATTGGCGCGTTTTCATTAGCCGCACGCCGGAAAAAACGGCCTCGGGCGTCCCTCGGCCGCGAATTGCCCATTCTCAAAACACTTCTGCATCAGATTGCCGATCGCGTCAGGCGGGGGCGCTATGCACGTTTGCCCCTCGAGGGCCAAGAGCGTGGCCAGGCCGTCTAAATCCTTGGCCAATATCTCACATTGCTTGGCCGTGTCGTCGCCGACGGCGCCACTGACGACAGCGGCTAGCAGCTTGATCCGTAATTCGTCCAATTCGTCGGCGGTGATTCTAAGCATGAGATTCTTCCAGCGTGGGGAATTGGCGGACGCGCAGAGACTCTGGCCATTCCTCGGGATCGTGGCTCAGCTTGCCGGCGATCGGCACTTGCTTAACGAATGGCGCTACGCCGGACGATGAGCATTGCTCGACAATGGACGTGGCAGCCGCCAGCCAATCCGCTTCGCTTTCAAACTCGCCAAGGCTGCCCAGGAACTTGCCGCGTGATTCGACGCCAGCGATGACTTGATCGACGTGCGGCAGCCCTTGAAAAACGCCGCGACCAATATGCTCGCGGCCTTCAAGGCAGTCGTACCAATGCGTTGTTGGCGCTGGTCGAATGCGTGTGAGATCGATCGTCCCGAGCAGCGGCTCAGCACTCAGAAACAACACCGGTGCTAGATCACGGCTCTTGAGCAGCTCGGGCACAAACTTGTCGGCCGTGGCCTGATTGCTGATCGACGTGCCGAGCCAGACGTTGTCGCGACGGCGAACTAGTTTGCCTTTGGCCGGCTTGTCGTTTTTGCTGAAAATCATTGCGGCCAATCTGCCGCCAGCGCCGTCATCTTCCGTGGGCCACATTCGACCGATATTCTCGGGCCGCTTTGTCAGCAGCAGCCAATCGAGATTTGGCGTGGCGTCGATCAATTTGAACAACTCCTGTCGCAGATCGTCGAGCGTAAGCGGGCAGCCGGATTCGCAGCCGCAGTCATCGACATAACATTCATCGCTGCCGGCGACGATGTTCCCGCATTCCCGCATCCATAATTCGCGGCCGTGGTGATTCAACACCGGGCCGCCCCAATCCTCAAACACGTCCGCCAACGAAGCGCAAAAGACACGCCGTCGCTCGCCAGCCGCTGCCGCTTCACGGTCCCATTTCAGCGGTTCACGCCAATACGATTCGCTGGTCTTCGACCGCGTACCATTTGGCCCCCACACCGCGCGGCCAGTTCGTTTCGTTAGCGACTCGGCATAGCAATGGGCGCAGCCTTCATGGACCTTGGTGCAGCCAATCCACGGATTAAAAGTCGAATGGGTCCAGGATATTTTCGAATTAGCGGCCACTGAATCGCGCCTTTGTACGTTGTTGCTTCTGAGCCCTGCGCTCGTCTTCCAATTCCATCCGACGTGACGGATCGGAGAAGTAAGTACCGCCCTCATCCGGTGAGTCGTCGAATTGCATCCGGCATTCGTCGCAGAAGTAGATCGAGTCAGCAGACCGATACGGCTGCTTGCGATTGCACTTGGGACAGGCGACTTGGCGGACTTGCTTGGCCACGGTGATTTATTCCTCGGATTCGTATTCGTCTTCGCTGTTGAAATTGGGCAGCGCCGGCACGCTGGCGGCCACCAGATCAACCGACTGCAGCGGCTTGGTCCGATGCCGACGGTTGAATTCCATCACCGACTCCTTGCTGCAAGGCGTGATGGCGAAGATCGATCCGGGCGAAAGCAGCTTGGTGAAGCCGGCGCGGTTATCGACTTCCGGCACGTCCACGCGGATGAACGATGCGCCACCGAGCGCAAAATCGGTCACCAGTCCCGCATAGGACGAATGCCCCATAACCTCGACAATCGCTCACTCTTCGAACTTGGTTTGATCAGCCATTTTCAGTGCAGCTCCTCGCGCTCGCGCAGGCAAATCTTGTCGCCATTAGTGGCCACGCCGATTAAGAATTTCGCGTGGAATGCCGTTCCTAAAATCCGCTCGGCTTCCACCTGAGTCGCGTACGCGCCGAGCATGCGGCCATTCTTCGAATAGACCTCGAATGAGACCGGCTCATCGTCGGCTTTGCGCTTAGCGGCCATTGGTCTTGCCCTTCACTTCCGCAGGCCACTCAAAGATCAATTCGCAACTGTCATCGCGCACCGGGATCAGTCGGGCGCGGTGATTCGTCAGCATCAGCTTGCGAGCGGTCACCGGCACATTGCCGCGCAATTCCTTCAATAAGACGATCGCGCGCACCTGGAAACATTCGCCCTTCCACAAGCGATAGCCGTGGCCCAGATCGATATCGTTCAATAGGCGCACCGTCGCCAGCTCGATTTCCTCATTGGAAAACCAGCAAGCGGGCATGCCGATCATCGACGACTGGGACACTTGTTTTGACCTACCAGGGAGGCCCGAGGATAAGACACGTTTCGGCCAGACAGCGGCGCACCGCGCGAGCCATAAAACGCCGGACACGAACGCGTACACGGTCAGGAACGTGGGCAGCAGCCAGGCCATGGCTCGATTCCTTGAGCAGCGATTTACCAGTGCCAGGAGCATCCTTGCCGGCCTTTGGTTCGAGTGTTGCGCTATGCGTCATAATCCATTACTCGGCAGTTAGGCGTAATTCGCCAACATGCTACGGAATGGATTTGCAAACGTCAACAGACAGCGTTTAATTTTTTCTGCTGGGCGATCAGCTCATAGATGGCCGAGAGGATATCGGGCCGAGGAGTGCGCCCGCCGGGCAGACAATTCCAGGCGACGAGGACCGCGTATTCTTCGCAGTCGGCACGCGTGATGCGCTTGGATTCCCCGCGGTCGAAGGCCTGCCAAAACGGGTGCGAAGCGGAGATCGGAAAGGCCCAAGTCTGTTCAGGATCGATCGACTTGGACAAAACCCGCTCGGGAAAGTGAATCAGGTAAAAGCACACGGCGCCAAATTCTGCGCGGGTGAGCATATGCCGCAATTGCCGGCTTTGGCTCTTGGATTCGCTGTCCAGCGGAAAGCTGGCCTGATTGCAGACCTTGGCGTCGAATACGAACTGTTGCGCCCGCGGTTTTAGCACCCCTTCAAAATCGGGCAGTGATTGGTGAGGGCGCCAGCCATCGACGCTTTCCTTGACCGCGGCGATCAGCTCTTTGAGGCACTCGGGAATCTGGTTCTTCTTGGCCGCCTCAAAGCGGCCCTGGAAATAATCCACGTTCAGCGGCTTGCCCTTGCTGTACGAGCCTTGGACACCATAGCGGCCCATCGTGCAGCGGCCGAGCTCTTCCTCTTGGCGAGCGCGGTAGAGGACGATTTCCTCGAATTCCTTGGCTTTCATCCATGAATCTCCAAAGCCGGTGACTTCCAAACGTCAATTGGCACTTCGATGCTCTTGGCCATCGCCGTGAAGGTGTCGCCGTCGATGCCCCACTGCTCTTGAGCTTTGATCATCAGCGACCCGACGAGCATGGCCTGACGCGTCCGTTTCACGTTGCTTGATCGAGAAACCGAATCCGCTGTGCCGACAAGCCAGTCCGGGCTAAAGGCGGTGGCGGCCATCGCCCCATAGCGCAGCCACGCGCGGCGATCCTCTTCCGACCGCGGCGGGACGCGCTTGGCGGCATCCTCGGCCAAGTTGACGGCTTCCGACCAATCCAGATCCGCTAGGTCGGCCTTTGGCCGTTGTTCGATTTCATCCCGAATTTCTTTCGGCGAGCGGGACGGCCGGGACGAATGGCCATTTTTAGAATGGACGTTGCGCGCAGAATTACCAATCGACTTTCCATTCGTCGATAGGGACGATAGGTCTCCTCTCGTCTTCCTCTCGTCTGGTCCCCGTTTTCGTCCCGATTGTTCCGGGACAGGCGAAGACTCGCGCTGCGCAGCCTTTTTACGTTGTTCGGTGGCTCTTTCCTTGGCTGTTTTGCCGTTGTGTCGCCTTAATTTCTTGAAAATTACCCGCTTCCCGTTGCCTATTTTCAGCCAGTCAACTGCCTTGGATTCGAGGGCCTCGGCCATGCCCGGAATGCCCGTCTTCGAGTCGATCAATCCGATGGCGCTGTCCCGGTTGCCCAGGGACATAATCGCGTCTTCCAACACGAAATCCACGTCATCCATGTTCTCATCGCACCATTCCCACAGGCACATCAGGCGGGCGGCTATTTCGTGCCTGTCCCGCTTGAACCGGGACGAAAGCTCGACAACTTCCCGCTTGTCCGCCAGCCCCTTGCACCATTTGATCCAGTTAGACATCCGTGCTGGCGCTTTCCTGGAGAAAAAACAGCCCCGCGCCGGTGCTGTGAACGCTTGCGGGGCGACCCGAAGAATTCCCGGCGCGGGGTGCTTTACGATCGGCAATGCGGAGAGTCGTTCACAGCGAGCGACAATCTAAATCAGTTAGTCGCAAAGCGTCAAGTAGCTTTTATGCTATTTGAACTTCGAAATTCACGGACCTATTTGCCGGGAACGCGATCGGTCCTCGGAAGGTTGTTTTCGAGCTGATAGGCCCGGCGCTCGCACAAATCCATCAAATAGGCACATTCTTCGTTGGTCATATCCGGGTGCCCCTTTACTTCACCCTTGGCAAACTTGCGGATTTCCTCGGGGGAGCGCTTGCCGATAATCTTCTCTTCGAACGTCAGTGGAATTAGCTCCATTCGCGCTGGACGTGGGACGGGATCGGTAATGCACTTGGGGCGTCCGCCGTCTTCCTCTTGCGCAGCTTCTGCCTGATCGGGGACGGTTTGGTCGATGCCATCGTCTTGAAGATCCTCGGGATCGTCGGAGGAGGCGGGAGCGATCGCGTAGCTTTGCCAGTTGTCGCCTAGCTTGTTAATGATCGATTCGACGAACGCGTACGGAGAGCGGTTGTCGGCCGCTTCCTTGGCGAGCAGCTCGACGTTGTATTCCTTGGATTCCTCTTCGAAGCGGTCGGTGATGAAGGCCAGGAGAGCGGCGGCCGTGGGGCCGGTAGGACGTTTGGCGCCAGTCGCCGGCGGGGTTTTCTCGGGCGCTTTGGGCTGCTTTCCGGTTTCAGGGGCTTTTGATTCTGGTTTTGATTCGGGCTTGGTTTCGGACTTAGTCTTCCCCTTCGTTTCGTCCGTGCCCGCCTGCGCGCTCTTCGGCTGCGAGGAAGCTACCGGCTTGGCATCCGAGGCCGTCCCGAGCAATTCGGCAGCCACAGCCGACGCAGAGCCGTTAGAGGAGCCCTGCTTGCCGTCGGCGGTTGGCGCTGGATCGCTGGCGCCGTCCTCATCGACTGGGGCATCCACCGGGCGCCGACATTCGGCCAACAGCTCATCGACGGTCATTTCCCCGTTTTCCAGGGCCGTCCAGATGCCGCGGAGCGTCTCGGCGTCTTCCTTGGTCCATTTGTCCGCCTTGTCGCGCCGTAGCAGAGTGTTTAAGTCGCCGAGCGTAACGCCCTGGCCCTCGAAGGCTTCCACGATTTCCTTGATTTTCTGCGGTGTCAGTGTCTTGGGCGCCACTTCCATGGCCTTCTGCTCATACGCTTGGCGGAGCTCGAAGGGCAGCGCCTTCCCGACGGCATTGCGGCCGGTTTTGGACTTTGCGGCCCGAATGGTCATTTCGAGGAATTTTTGATCCTCTTCCTTGTATTTGGTGCCGCCGCGACCCGTACGGTACTGGCTGACCAGATCGGAATCCGAGCGGATGACGCCGCGCGAATAGTCCACGAAAACAGCGCTGACCTTCCAAATCCCCTCGGATAGCTGCTCAGCGTCTTGATGCAGCCGGTTGTATCCGACCAGGTTGGACAGTGACTCCATGGCCCGCACCGAAAGGCCGCGGGCATACTGCATCCGCCCCTCGATCATGTTCGCATTCTTCCCGCCGCATTCACCGCAGCGCGGGTTGAATTTCTGCCAGCCTTTCCGCTGGATTTCATGGCCGCAGGAACGGCAGCGGTCAGGCTTCAACCCAACGGGCTTGGAGTAAACCGCTTGATGCGCGGCCTCGGGATAGGCTTCGAGCAGCTCGCAGGCTTCCTTGATGACCGTCGCCAGCGGCTGCCGGCGGGCAGAGGCCATCGTGAGGATATGCTCCCCTTCCATCCGCACGAGCATCAGATCGGCGGGCAGGTGTTGAGCGGACATTGTGTCAGGGGAAAGTAATTCGCCAGTGGCCATACGTGAAATCCTTTGCAAAAGGTAATGGGTGATCGAGAAACAGCTATTCGGTGGAAATCCGCTTGCGGTTGACGAAAGGGCATTGCGTCCAGAATCCGCACCACTCGGCCGAGCACCACCAGGCTTTGGCCGGCGCGGGCATGAAGGCCCCGCTTTTGATGACCTTCTCCGCCGCCACGATGCGAGCGGCCAGGGCGTTGAAATCGTCCGGCCCCCGCGTGGTTTTCAGCTTATTGCGGTAGGTTTTGCCGCCAGGGGTTTGCACGGCCGTATCGAGCGTGATCGATGGCGGGGGACGGCCTTCCTTGGTCCGGGCCGCGGCATAGGTCGTTAGCTGCAGGCTGCTATCGGCATCGTTTTGCGACTTGGCCCGCTTACTGGTTTTGTGGTCAATGATTTCGTCGAACACGTCCACCAGGTCGATGACTCCCACCAGCGTCGTGCCGGCCGATGGCAGCTCGATCGAAAACTCTTGCTCCGTAGCTTGGGGCTTATAGTCCGGGCTGATCGTCGTGTGATAGAACTCCGCCAGCTTGACCGTGGAATCCTTTTGCTGGGCCACGGACTTGCGGATACCGACCGATTCCTCACCGGGGGTAAACAGCATGGCGGAATGGGTCTCGACCTCAAAGCGCTCGGCCGCTAGATCCCGGAATTCTGACAGCGGGATATCCGTATCCGAGTTGATTTTCTGGCTAAAATTGCTTTGGGCCGCCCCGTGAATGGCCGAGCCCTTGGCTTTAGCGAGCGAGCCAGGCTCCCGGATTCCGTCGATATAGCGGAAGGCGAATTGCTGGCCGCAACCGGCGAGCATTTCGAGCTGAGAGACGGAGCGATGCGCCGGCGGCTTGCCCGGCTGTCGTGGTTTTCCAAAGCGGCTACTCAATGGGCACCGCCTTCCGCCGCCGTCTCGGCCAGCAGCCCAGATAACGATTCGACTAAGACGCCCTCCCGAGTCCATCGGTACGAAAACTCACGCTTGCAATGAGGGCAGGCGATTGGCCTCGGCCGGGCATTAACTTGGTCGAAGAAGTAGTCGTCGGCGTAGCCGGTGAGCCTGATTTTCGTCTTGAACAGGTGGGCGACCGGTCCATTCACCCACTTTGGATCGGGACAATCGCACTGAATATCGGCGAACAAGTCCCGGCCCAGTGCCTGGAAAGGGATCATGCGAAGCGGTCCTTTCAATTCTGAGAAACAGTTAGCAAATCCTGAAAAAACACGTCGAATTCCCCGGCTTTGGCCATTTCACAAATTCGCCTGAAATCCAGGTTGTCGTGAGGGCGTCCCAGGTCGAGCACCACGGACACGATTTGGCTGGTAGATAGCCGTTCGAAGAGCTGCCGGAAGATCGTCGGCTGCTTGTCGTAAGCGCGATGGATGCAGAGCTTCACTAGCTCGCGCAGCTCGGGATCGGTCATCGTGCGGCCGTTTTTCACGAAACGCTCCTTGTCCCTTTGCAGGCGGGATAGCGCTGGCAGCCCCAGAACGGCTTGCGGCCCTGGCGCATCACCATCGGCGTATTGCAGACCGGGCAGAGGATTGCCGGATTTTCCCCAGCCATGCCGTGAGTCCAGGCCGGGCCGGGATCGTTGGGAATGAGGTTCAAATCGACCCGCCCAAAGCTGCGCCAGTCGCAGGGGCAGGCAATCGCATCCGGACCGTCCGTCCGGAAAAACTGCTTGGCCCAGGTATCCGCCAGCCGATCGGCAGCCCGCTCGGCCACTTGCCGGGCTAGTGGTTCCTGGACGTGCTCAATCACCAGGGGGCCTAATTCCAGGCGGAGGAAAGAGGCTCCGCGATCGAGGCCATCGGCGAATTGGTATTGGCTGATTTCTTCGCAGAAGCCTGGCAGCGAGCGATGTAAAGACAGTTCCAAACGGCAGGAATACGTGAATTGCATGGCTGAAATCTATCGATTTTGATTTTGTGCTAATATAGCTATTAGGCGTATTGCGACAAGTAGCCGATTTGATATATTTCGGCACTCACGCCCGCCGCCGCGATCTTCTCTTGCCGGGAAGAGCCGGCGGATGGGCGGGTTTTGAAGAAACACTTCCCGGCAAGGAAATGGTCCCAATGGCAGCCCAAAAGAAGCGATCGGTACGAAAGCTAGTAATTGATTTTTTCGCCGGCGGCGGCGGAGCATCCCACGGATTATCAAAGGCCCTCGGCAGGGCGCCGGATATTGCGATCAACCATGACGCCGAGGCGTTGGCCATGCACAAGGCCAACCATCCGAAATCCCGGCACGTGCGCGAGGATATCGCCAAAGTCGATTTGCGTGGCTTGGTCCGAGGACGTGAAACGGGCCTGGCGTGGTTCTCGCCAGATTGCCGGGATTTCAGCCGAGCCAAAGGCGGCAAGCCGGTGAGCAAGGGCGTGCGCTCGCTGGCCTGGATCGTGGTTAAGGTGGCCGTGCAGCTCAAGCCGGACGTCATCATCCTGGAAAACGTCCGCGAATTCGAAGAGTGGGGGCCGCTGATTCCCCGCTGGATATGCCGCGGCTGCAGTTGGAAGGGGACCGAGGGCCAGGTAGTTCACCGCCGGGGCAAGCACCACTGCCCCCGCTGCGATAGCCGCAAGATTTCACCGACTGAGGACCTGGTCAGGGACCCCAAGCGCAAGGGGCTGACGTTTAAGAAATGGTCAGGCCGGCTGCGAAACCTCGGATACAGCGTCCAGTGGAAGACGCTGGACGCTGCGGATTTTGGAGCGCCGACGCACCGAAAACGGCTATTCCTGATCGCGCGACGTGACGGGCTGCCGATCGTCTGGCCAGAGCCGACGCACGCCGATCCTAAGAAGCTGGACCGCTTTCCGCTCTTCGAGCGGCCGGCACCGCATCGGACAGCGGCCGAGATTATCGATTGGGAGCTGCCTTGTCTTTCCATCTTCGCCACACCCGAGGAAGCCAAGGCGTGGGCGAAAGAGCACAAGCGCGGCACTCCCAAGCGCCCGCTGAAAGAGAAGACGCTCAGGCGGATAGCGCTGGGCATTAAGCGTTACGTCCTGGAAAGCCCGCGGCCGTTCATCGTGAAGAACTATGGCGGCGTGGTGGGCCACGATTTGAATAGGCCGCTGGGAACGGTGACAGCCGTTGACCATCACGGGCTGGTAACGCCCTACGTCGCACGCATCGGACAAATGGGCGGCAACGGCAAATACACCAATGGTGTTGACGAGCCGCTAACGACGATCGTTACGCAACCCGAGCATTGCCTTGTGTCGCCGATCATTACGCCGGTGGCGCACGGCGGCGAAAGACGATCGCACGGGATCAATGAACCGCTGCCGACGGTAACCGGTGCTCATCGAGGAGAGCTCGGGCTTGTGGCGCCGGTGCTCTCGAAGTTCCACGGCCAGAAAGAGGATGAATCACGCTGCCAGGCGGTTGATAAGCCGATTGACACGGTGGACACGCAAAACCGCTATGGGCTGGTCGCGCCGACGCTCATGCCGCATTACGGCCATTCGGTCGCGGCGCCGGTCGATGCACCGCTGGGAACCATAACAGCCGGCGGCGACGGCAAACAGGCGCTAGTAGTCCCGACGCTGATTCAAACCGGCTATGGCGAGCGGGAAGGCCAGGCCCCGCGCGTCCCCGGTCTTGATAAGCCGCTCGGCACACTGGTCAACGGCCAAAAGCATGCGCTGGTGGCCGCGTGCCTGAATAAGTTCTATGGCACCACAATAGGCCAGCCGGTTGACGAGCCAGCGCCGACGCAGACCGCCGGCGGCAATCACACGGGCGTTACATCCGCGCATCTGGTCAAGTTCCGCGGCGACAGCGACGGCCAGTCGATCGAGCAGCCGCTCCCGACCATTACCAGCGGCGAAGGCGCGGCCCGGCCGGCTGGCGCCGCTCACGCGCTGGGATTAGCGGCCGCCAATCTCATTCGGATCAACCACGGAGAAAAGCAGTGGAACGACGTCGAGGAACCGCTCTGCACAGTCACCAGCCAGGGCAATAAGTTCGGGCTGGTCTATACGTTCCTCACCAAATACTTCGGGACGGCAATCGGCCAGCCGGTGGATCGTCCCCTCGGAACGCAGACCCAGGTTGACCGGTACGGGCTGGTGAAGGTCGAGATTGAGCCGGGCCGGTTTGCGGACGCCATATCCGTGCACGTGGAAGGCGTTGGCCACTGCATCATCGCCGATATCGCTCTGCGCATGCTCAGGCCGCGCGAGCTGGCGCGAGCCCAAGGATTCCCCGACGAGTACAAGCTGACCGGGGAGAAATTCGGCAAGAGCACCGATAGCCAGGTGGCGAAGATCGGCAACAGCGTGCCGCCGATCATGGCCGAGGCCTTGGCGCGATCGAACTACATCACGCGGCTTGGAAACTTCCAGGCTGTGAAGTGCGGCGCACGTTAATTCTTCTCCCGGCATCCCTTCCCTATCCCAAGCTGTTGAGGGCGGTATGAGAAAAGAGTTTGGCCAATGCAAAGACTGCATCTTTTGGCGTGACACCTATAGCGGGGTGCCACAGGACGCCGCCTATGACCACATCGAGGGGCGATGCACCGCGGGAGCGCCTTCATTGATTCAAACCGCAATGATCGGACATGCCGCAACCAAATGGCCAGTTACCAAGGCGAGAGAAGGATGCGGCGATTTCCAGCGGAGGCCAGACAGGAGCGAGTATCCGGATTTCACGCCGAGGGCACAATGACACCAGAAAAACTAAACAAGCTTGAGCAGCTCTACAAGGAATCCACCAAAGGCCCTTGGGAGTCCGAGGCCTGCAACCCATGCCGCCAAGACGAAGCTTATCAGGCGCTCAAGACAGAAGACGGCAAAACAATCGCCGACTGCTGCAATAGCGAGCTGATCGAAATCCACCGCGATTACGACGACGACGAGCTGGGCGCAGTCCATTACTGGGATGAGACAGGCAGGAAGAATCTGGCCTTCATCGCGGCTGCGCATGAGCACGTGCCCGAGCTGATCGGCAATACGCGAATGATGATCGACATGCTTGAAAAGTCGGCCGACACGTTCCGCGATCTACAGGACGTGTTTCGGATCAAGCGGATTCCCAAGTGGGTCTATGCCTGCGAATTGGCGGAAACGGCAATACGCGCCGCGATCGAGAAGGCAACCGGGGAGAAGGAGCAAGTTAGCCCATGACCGTCCTTATGTTCCAACCGCGCTTCGAAGCGCCGATCCTGGCCGGGACCAAGAAGCAAACCATCCGGCCACCGCGCAAGCGCCCTTTGATGATCGGCGAATCCCTCAGCCTGAGGCGCTGGGCCGGTACAGCCTACCGCTCCAAGCAGACGGTGATCAAAGAGACCAGCGTAGCGGCAGTGTTCGAAATCTTCCTCTGCAAAGACGGCTATGCGATCGGGAAGAGCGAGTTGGAAATCATGCCCGACAAGCTGGACGTATTTGCCCGAGGGGACGGCTTCGAATCGTGGAACGCCATGCGGAGCTATTGGATTACCGGGGACCACCATTACGGTTTTCCCTTCACAGGTGTCTTGATTCAGTGGGAGTAGAGGGAAGAAATGGGCGTCAATCGCGCTAAGTGCAAGACCAGGGCGGACGATCATTCGCACCCACTTTATTCGATTTGGTGGTCCATGCACGTCCGATGCTACAACCCAAACAACAAGCGGTGGCACCGTTACGGAGGCAGAGGGATCAAGGTTTGTGAGCGGTGGAACGTCTTCGAAAACTTCGTCGCTGACGTGCCGCCGCGGCCCAGCAAGCAGCATTCGCTTGACCGATACCCCAACAAAGACGGCAACTATGAACCCGGAAATGTCCGCTGGGCGACTCGGCGCGAGCAGGGAAACAACACCAGCCAAAACGTGCTGCTAACGCACCAAGGAAAAACCCAGACACTGACGGAGTGGGCCAGGGAGCTCGGGTTAAGCAAGGGAACGCTTTGGGCGCGAATTAACAAGTCGGGCCATTCGATTGAGCGGGCTCTTTCATTGCAGACCCAAGCAAGGCCCTGGTCACAGAATCGAGAATCGAAGGAATGGCGGCCAGGAAGGAAGCTGCTGAGTGAAGACGCCAAAAAACGGATTTTTGAGCTGCGTAAAGCCGGCAAGACGCACCGCCAAATAGCTGACGAAGTTGGTGTAGGTAGTTCCCACGTCGGGAAGATTCTCAAGGCGGGAGGGACTGCCTAATGCCAACTACAAAGCAGCTCTATCGGCACATGAAGCGCAATGCGGATCATCCGCATTGTTGGGCCTGCGGTCGGGAGGGATTGCCGCTCGATCGGCCTGGTGGGTGGATGGGTCCGTGGTGCATCGAGAGATCCCACATTGTTTCGATGCCTCGCGTCGAAGACGAAAAATTAGTCTGCCTGCTCTGTACGATTTGCCATCGTGTCAGCCGTCGAGAGCGAATCTTCCTTAACGGAACGCTCTGGACTCTACCGCCGCTGACTTTGGCCAACTTCTTGTGGTTGAAGCTTCACTTCGATCCAGAGCAATACGACCGCGCATTTTTGCAGCGCTATTCGATTCAGCGCTTACCCAGGGCAGTGAAGCCACCGAGGGAATATCGAATTGAGTATGCCAGGAGGCACGCGGCATGAAATGGAAACGAGGAGTCCCCAACGCCCCCGGCTTGTGGATTGTCGATTGCAACGGCGATTTCTATACGTGGCGCGTCGAGCGCGACCGCGACGAGAGCGAAGACGGAAAAATCGGCCGGGAATACCTGCGCTTCAGCGACAGCGAAACCAGCGAGCCGATCAAGAGCTATCCGTGGCCGCCCAGGCGATCATTCGGGCCGATCCCACTGCCGGATGGCACGCTCGACATTAAGTCGTCATTGGTTGACCTGTACGAGCGAAAGAGGGCTGCCAAATGAAGACACGTAAACCCAAGCCCGGTGAACGGCTGAAAATAGCGATTGCCGAATTCATCTTTCGAGACGTCGGCAAAGGATCCCAGGTAACCATCCGCTTCTGCCACGAAAACGGCAAGCCGGGCATCGTCAGCGTCTTTTATGACGACGACGACGAATCCGCCTACGTCGTGAACAACCGGGACGCGCGCTACAAGCCGTGCATGACCCACGCCAAAGAGATTTTGGCATTGGTCACCAGGACGCCGGCTAAGACGGAATTTGAGAAACAGAGGCGCAGCAAGGTTAAGCCGGAATTGAAGGTGTACGGGACATGAAAACAAAAGCCTACGTCGTTTGCACACGCTGCTGCGGAACGGGAAGCATCGAGCTAACCGGGGTGTATGCCGAAACCTTAGCGCTGGTTATCCGCCATCCGGGATTGAACGGCGCAGCACTGGCCAAGAAAGCCGGCTGCCAAGCCACGGCGATGAATAACCGGCTTAAGGCCCTGGAACGGCTGGGCGTGGCTGTTGGGAAGAAATTTGGACGTCAGATCATTTGGAAGCAGAAGACCACGTAGGAAGCGAAGGAGCGCCAGTGAGCGAAGCGAAGATCAAAGCCATCGCACCGTGGTTTGGGGGAAAAAGAACCCTTGCCCCGGCGATCGTAACCGAGCTGGGCAAGCACACCCAATACTTTGAGCCCTTCTGCGGCTCGATGGCCGTGCTGTTCGCTAAGGAGCCCAGCCAAAAGGAAACCGTTAATGATTTGCACGGGGACCTGATCAACTTGGCCCGGGTTATCGCCAATCAATCGTCGGCCGAAATGCTGTACGAAATGCTGCAGCGGCCGCTATTCTGCGATGCCCTATTAGACGATGCCGGCAAGTATCTTGAATCGCACCCGATCCCGCCCGACCCGACGGCCGAGGAATTGGGATGCCAGGCCGTCTATTCCAGCCACATCATGCGGGCCTACTGGTATTTCATCGCCAGCTGGTTCGGCAGAAATGGGACCGCGGGTACCGCCAGGCTGGATTATCAGATTGCCGTGCGCTGGACAAAAGGCGGCGGTTCGCCAACCGTCCGCTGGCGCAATGCCCTCGAATCTCTCCCGTGGTGGCACAACCGGTTGCGAAACGTGGTCATCCTGAAACGCGATGCGATGCAGATCATTGATCGGTTTGAGGACGTGAAGGAAACCGCCATCTACGCGGATCCGCCGTACGAGGCGGTGACCAGGTCGAAAGGTTCGATCAAAAACGGCCGCGGCGGAAAGTACCTACACGAATTCGACCATTCAGGAGGCGGCATGTTCGGTGATGATCATCAGCGATTGGCTGACGCGCTTCGCGGGTACCGCCACGCTCGCATCGTCGTCAGCTATTACGACTGTGAGCGGATCCGCGATTTGTATAAGGGCTGGACGATCATCGAGCACACTCGGCAGAAGCACTTGCACGCGCAAAACGGCCGGGGAGCAAGGCCCAAGGAAGCGCCGGAGCTGCTGATCATCAACGGCCCCAGCTACGCAAAGGATTGAGAGAAATGATCGAAGTCTTGAAAGGCAAATTCGCCGTCGCGTACCAAGCCACGAAGCCACCGGGAACGGCGATGATCGAAGCCTGGATCGTCCACCAAGATGGATGGTCACCGTGTTGGAGTCACTACTTTGCCACCATCGGCCATCTTCGGAATGAGCCGGGCATGGCCCGAGCCGATAAACGCTTCCCCCAAGCCACTCACGAATTCCGCGTTGATGCAATGGACTCGGCGAGAGAGCCGAAGGCCGACGATCCGAAAACGTGGTGCTTACTTTCCCCGGCCAATGTCATTTGGCAATTCGACAGCGCCACCGACGAACAGGCGGCCGAGGTTTGCAAAAAGCTGGTGATGGAGTGCATCGGCATGGACGGCCATCACAGTGGGCTATGCCTCGAAACGGAAGGCATCCGCGTCAATCAGCATACTGCCAAAGAGTATTGGCGGGAGCGGCTAAAGGCCCTTTTGCCACCAGGCGCAAGGATTGAGTGACCATGACCAAGCAACAGCTAGCCGAGGCCCTTAAACGGGCCAAGGAAATACGCAACGACAGCACCAGACTGGCCAGTGAATCCTACGCCCTCGCGCTCGGCTACCTGGAAATGGCCGTCGAGCAGTATCTCCGCCAAACCCCTACCCCCACTAAGGAGGCTTTACCATGTCACAAGAGTTGATTCCCGCGACCGAGCCGCAAGTTGTAACCCCACTCGGAGGCGGCGACGTCCTAGTCATTGCCGATACCCCAGGCCAAATGCAGACGGCGCAGGTGGCGCTAATCGCATGGGCCGGACAGAAACTAGAGCAAGTCACAAAAGAACTGACAGACGCTCAGTCATCGTACGACCAGGCAATCGCTTGCGGCGTGAGACTGGGCGGCATTACCGCTCTGCTCAATGGTGCAGAGAAAACCGTCGCGTATTACCAAAAGGTCAAATCAGCATTGGAGCAAGGCTACTGCATCGTGCCGGACTTCCCCGTCGATATTGTGGCCATACGGACGGATAGGAAGCGGCCGAGCGGGACGCGCGAAACTAGCGGCTGGACACCGGACGGCATCACCCAGAAAGCCCGAGCACTCCCCGAGGGCGAAGGCCGATACGTTGACGCCCAAGCGAGGGCCGATTACTCGCATGAGCGAGAGACAAAGAACCATGAAGGCAAAGTCACCGGCTCAATGACGGTTTGGAGCGCCGAAGACTTCCAGGAAATCGGCCTGCCCGTGAAGTTTATGAAGCCGCGGGTATTGGAAGCCACCCAGCACGCGCTAGCCGCCAAAATCTTCGACGAGATTGGCATTCTCCCCAGCCGGCCCAAGAAAGACCCTTTGATCGTCGGCCGCATCATCGACCCCAAGGGCAAGCGGCTCTGCTTCCTGATCGCGTGGTTTGTCGATAGCCGGGACTTGTAGTCTCTATGCCCGCGACGGCGGGACAAAGGCCGCGGATGTTTTCTTTGAGTGAGCTATGGAAACCGTACGAATCAAATGCGACGACTGCGGCAAGGAGTTCGACATTGAGCTTCCCTACGATCCGTGGGTCGAAGTGCTTTGTCCCGCATGCCAATTCTGGGCTGACTCAGCAATGACATTTGATGCCCGCTGGCCGGATGACGAGCTATAGCGAGTCGCCCAATAAGGACTTTTGGACCGGAATTGTCAACCATGAAAATCTTTATCGCTCTGTTGATCATCGCATTGGCCGCGCAAGCCGGAGCCTCGCTATTGAGCCGTTACCCAGGCGGTCGCTCGGCTGACGAGAAGTTGGCCGGTCAATTCTTGAGCGGCATCCTGCAGATCATCGCGTGGGGCTTCTATGTCGTGATCGCAATTGGCTTACTTGTCCGACTATTTCAAGCGTTCTAGGGAAGAGGCGGAGAGGATAGCAGCGAGGATGCGATGAGCAGGAAGCCAACCGAGCGCGACATACAGCGTTTCATCTACGGACGAAACCATCCGCGGTACATCGTCCTGATGCCAAATTACACTCCGTGCGGCTGGTGGGAGTGCGATTTGTTCGGGGTGACCAAGGCCGGCTACTTCCACGAATTCGAAATCAAATTGACGGTGGCCGACTTCCGCAAGGATGCCAGGAAGAAAGCCCAGGATAGCTGGAAGTGGGTCGATGGCGTTAAGCAGACCATCCCCGGAATCACGAAGCATTCCCAGATCGGCCAGGCGATCGGCCCGGCGCGGTTTTGGTATGTGACGCCCGTTGACCTGATTGGACTGGAAGACGTCCCGGAATGGGCCGGCTGGCAGACGTTCAAGCCATCGAGCCTGCACAGTGACCGGTATGCCCACGTCCGGACGATGAAGCCAGCGCCGCAGATCCACAAGACGAAGATTGCCGATTCGATCATCCGCCATTCAATGTCCGTCTGCTATTACCGCTATTGGCATGAGCGGAATGCGCACGACGATACGCGGCACGATTACCGGCTCAGAGAAACTTATAAGCAGATGGCGGAGGCAGCCCGGTGAATTACTCGACTTACGACGCCATGACCACGGCCAAGGCCCCGACGCTCGCCGAAATGCAGCGGATGCTTGATGACGTGCACAAGCAGATCAGCGCCCAGCGGCCCGCTGAGTGGCTTACACCAAATCCCGCCTTACCCCTCACCGGCAGAGCGCTCGAAGCATCGCTCCCGATCATCCCGGACAAGGATCGAACCATTACCAGGAAGCCACCGACGCGCCGCCGTCGCCGCTTGTGGCGCCACTGGCTGGCCACCAGGACGATCCCCGATCCGAATATCTATGTCGTCGGCGGGGTGATTCTAGGGCATCCTGAAACTATCGAGCGCATGGCCGAGGCCGCGCACCGCCTTAATAACCAGATTCCAGCGCCGGACCAAATGGAGTTTCAAACGACCCCATGACCCCTACCGACTCCATCACCGCCTGCTATCGCTGGGCCTTCCAGGTATCCGGGGATAAGAAATCCACCACCCTGGCGCTCTATGCCGCCAAGCAGGTGTTAAAGGCTTGCGAAGAGAGCCGGGATCCCCAAGTGCAGTTTCAGGCCATCCGGGAGCTGCTCAGGGAGTGGATTGCCAGCCACAAAGACGGCTTGCAAACGCCGATCAAGCGAGTGGCCAAGATGCTGGGTGTGGATGCGAAAGAGGAATTGGCCGAGGCTTCTACCCAATCTTGATTTGCGGCGGCATCGTCGGCTTGTCCCGGGTCAGTCGCTTTGATTCGTAATGCCGCTCGAAAATAGCGCGGGTGTTGCCCAAGTGCTTATGGCCAGTTCCCGGTGTCTGCTGCTCGACTAACGAGCCGGCCGACTTCCGCAGCGTCTTGAACGTGCCGCACAATCCGGCCTTGGAATATAGGACGCCGATCGTCCGCCTAAACCATTCTTTGCTGACCCCCATTTTGATGATCGGCCCGCTGCGTGCGCAATGCTTGTCGATCAGCTCCACCACTTCCACCGGGATCCGCACGAAGACAGCCGAGCCGGTTTTCCCACGTCGGAAGTGAATCGAACCATCGGCCGCAATCTGCCGCCGCTCGAGCCGCCAGATATCGCAGGCGTCCAAGCCCGTGTAATAGCCCAAGAGAATCATCAGCTTGTAGCGCCAGCGCCATTCTGGATCAAGGCCGTTGCACGCGGCTAGCAGCTTCTCGACTTCATCGGGAGTCAAAGCGTGCGGGTCGAGCGGTGGCGTGCGGATGGAGCGGACGCGCTCCACGGGCTGACCTTCCCGAATCTCCCGCAGAAAGGCAACGAGCCCGCCGCGCAAACTTTTCAGGTAGTAAGGCGATCGTCCGGCGCGCTCTTTGTCGAGCAGCATGCGGCTGATCGCATCGCCGTTGAATTCGGCCAGCTGAACATCGCCGCCGGCCCAATCGCAATAAACGCTAATCACGCGCGAGTACCAAGCCACCGTTTCAGCCGCTAAGCGCCGATAGAGGGTGTAGTGCGCAAGAGCGCCCTTGAGGGTTGTGGCGATCATGTTGGTTCATGGTGTGCATCGTTGTCGCCGTCCTTGTCTCTGCCACGGATCTCCGCCGGTGTCCAAGTGTTCCATCAGAGTAGGTGATCGTCCCCATCAGTCTGGCGGTATCAGTCAACACGTCAAAACGTCGCTCTACGCCGTAAGGGGAATCAGTGCAATCGGCGCGGAGCTTCCCGCGCTCTGGGAATTTTCCTAGAGTGATTGCGGCAATTGCGCTCAAGCGTCGGGACTGTCGTTTCAGCAGCTTTTCTGCTCTAATCCGCCTTAACGCTCTTGCCAGCGGCCGTCTCTCTCTTTTTGGCCGCCCGTGCTGAGTGATCCCAAGCACCCATAGCTCAATTGGATAGAGCATCGGCGCTCGGAATCAAAAGCACTTTCTAAAAGGCATTTCCCAAGTATCTGTACTCGCAAATCGAGTCGTTCCTACGGCACTACCGTAGTTCGGCGAATTGCGATTTCAAGTGTTTCTCCCAAACTCTCTAGGTGTCTTATGGCCCAACCGCAACGCAAGTCACGCCAGATCATTAATCTCGATAACGCCAAAAAGGCGACTGGCGACAAAGTGTCCAGGAGCAAATCCGATACTGTGAAAAAGATATTTGATGACCTAGTGGCAGACGGAATGCCCGAGCCGGAGGCATGGGAGCGGGCCGGCCGCGTGATGTCCAATCAGCCCTATGCAGCAGAAAGTCCTGTAGGCATAATGTCGCAAGACGCCTATGATCAAAATCCAGGAAAGGCACCCATGACGGTCAAAGCGAAAGCCAATGGCGCGGTTGCGACTCGATCGCGGTTTGTGAAGCGCCAAGAAATGCCGCAGGGCAGAGGCTGGGCCAAGCGTTTCGCACGCGGATTGATCCGCTGGCGCGAGGCCAGGCAGCTCAGCGCCAAGGCCGCGGCCGACAAATATGGCATCGATCAAACGGCCTGGAACCGCGTCGAGCTCGAAGCCCGCCAGGGCCAGGTTGGCAAGCAGGTCGATCGTATCTGCACGGCGATCAAAGTTGATGTTTGCGAGCTAATCAAACTAGGGGAAGCCGAAGCAGAGTAGGCCGCTCCCCGCAGCAAGGAGGCTAGGGGCATATGCTCGTTTTATCCCGCAAGGTGGGTGAGACCCTGATTGTCGGCAATGAGATTGCCGTCACGATCGTTAGGGTCAACGGCAACACGGTGCGATTGGCAATCGAAGCGCCGGACAATGTCCGCGTGCTGCGCCAAGAGCTACTAGAGAAAGCCAAGGACTATGCGGGAGTCGTGCCCGTGGCCGAGGCGGTCACCGACCAGCCTAGCGCCATGAATCTGGCATCCCCTTAGCCAGCTCGATTGAGAAGGGCGGCACGCCATTGCGCCGCTGCGGATACTTGGCCCAAGCGCTCTTGGCCCAATTCCACATTTGTTCGAGGCCCGGATATAAACCGGTGCGCTCTTCATAGCCGAGCAGCTCGGCGCTCTTGGCCGTCGAGCACCAGGCGTCTTTCACTTCATGCCGGGCCGGCAGAAATTGCACTTCCGGCCCCTCACTGCCCATGACGAAGCCCAGCATATCGGCCGCCTGGTAGATTTCCGTCGGCGCCGCTCCGCCCAGGTTGATCGTTTGCCGGCTGGCCTCGGGCGCAAAAGCCGCTTGCCAGAGACAGGGCAAGATATCGTCGATGTAGGTAAAGGCCCGACGCTGCAGGCCGTCCCCATAGACGACGAAGGGTCCACCCTCGAGGGCCGAGCGCATCCACAGGCCGAATACGTTCCGATGCCGATCCCAGATATTTTGTCCATTGCCGTAAATGTTATGCGGACGGACGACGCACCAATCCAGCCCATGCTGCTCGCCGGCCACGCGCATATCGTGCTCGCTGGCCAGCTTGGCTATCCCATAGGGATCATTGGGCCGGCAGATGGCCGATTCCTCGAAAGGCGGCTCCCCAGGCCCGTACACGGCGATCGACGAGGCATAGACCAGCCGGCCACATCCTGCGCCATTCAGCAGCGCATTGAGCAGGGAGGCCGTTTGGCCCCAGACGCTATCGATCGTGTACCGCCGGACGTGAGGCGATAGCACTTCCGCGGCAAAGGCCGCAAAGTGGAATACGGCATCGTAGGGCAGCGCAAAGACAGAAGGCGAATGGGTGGCGCAGTGCCCGATCGTCCCCGGAACGAAGACGACACCCGGCGGGATGTTTTCCCGGAAGCCACTCGACAGGTTGTCGATGCCGACAATCTCACAGTCCGGATGATTGGCGATGATCCATTCCGCCAACTTGCTGCCCAGATGACCGGCGACACCCGTTATCAAAATCCGTTTCATAGCTGCAAAAACTCCCTTATCGCTTCGCGCATTTCCCCAGGACGTTCCTTGGCCCGTTCATAGCTAATGGCGATAGCCGGCTCGGTGCGCTGATCGAAGCATTCCAGCACCTTGAGCATCCGGAAGCGGATGGCGCCGATCCCCGTATCGTGGCCGCGGGCGTGGTCGCTTTGCCAACTGGCCACCGGATCCCGCATCACCACCAGCAGATGCGGATTGCGCAGCAGGGGAATCAGCCGATCCAGATGGCGGACGGCATCGGGCCATTTGAAGCCCCAGGCTTCACCCGACGCGTCCCGCGAGCGGACGAGGGCCTCGACATCGTCCCAGCGATCATCACGCAAGGCCGTCACCAGCTCGGCATCCTCGAAGTTGCAATAGTCGCCAGGTCCGGACGGTCGATACCACTCCCGCCCCATGGATACGCCCATTCCATGCAGGGCCTCGGCGACGATCGACGTTCCCCCGCGGAACATACCGAGCACCAGGACCGTCTTGGGGCCCGCCTGCGCCGGCCGCAGAGGAGTGACGCAGGAAATGTCCCGGTGAATGATTTTCGGCCGCATTAGCCCTTCCCAGGACTCGGCAGGGATCGATAGGCAGGCATCGCGCGGCGGCAATGGTCGGTCAGGCATACAGTCATCGCCTTGATAGAGTTCCGGCTTGTAAGGATTCGGCCAGGGGTATTTCAATTCGGGCCAGAGCTGCCAAACGCTCTTGGCGTGCCAATGCGGCAGCAGCCCGGATAGATAGGCCTCGGCGCCGTAGCGATCGGCAGGAACCTCGAGGCACCGAGAATGACCAAAAATAATGTCGTTCCTGAACCAAAAGAACGTGCCGGCGAACATCCACCGCCCATGCCTCAATCGTGACGGATATGGCGAGAAGTCCTTATCGGCAGCCACCCAGGTCATCTTGTGAATGCCGACCGCCGGAAATTGCTTCAACCAGGTGGAACATTCCGCCGCCCTATCCAGCAAATGATGATAAGCACCATTCCGCCAATAGGTCGCGCCTTCGACGCTGCCGGCCGTGCTATTGCCCTTGGTGTGGGCATAAAAGGTGGCTTCGTCGCGGTTGACGTTCGCTATCCGCTCGAGCAGCGGCCGAAAGGTCGCCACTTCGCGTAGCTGGGGGTTGTTTTCATGGTAGAAAAATTCGTAGTCCTCACCCTCAAAAGCGCGGTGCACTTCCGCGGGCGACTCCATTCCGTCCCCGACGTTGATGGCCACAATCCGCCGGCCGTTGAACACGTCGATACGCCCGAGGAGCTGCCGCACGTTATGCCGCCATAGGTCATTGCTAGCTAGCGGGCAGACGTGATAGATCAGATTGCGAACGGTGATCGGTTCATATTGCCAACGACCAATGGGGCAGCGTTGTGAGGCCCAAGATAGCTTGTCGATGACACCCCGTTGTTTCTTGATGCCGCAGCCGCACTGAGGATGCGTGCAAGTTTCCTTTTGCGAGTCGTAGTATTGTTCGCAAGCTAGGCATTGTTCGAGCCGCCATTGCCGCGTAGCGTCATCGACCGTTTCCCGGCCGGTGAGGACGTGGCCGGTGACGGCTTTTGCGAAGTTTGCAGCGCGCCGGATTGGTCCGGGACCGTGCTTGATGACGCCATCGGGATACTCATAGACGATGCCGCAGCAGGTAATCGGAAATTCCTCGACTGGAATCTCAAAGCGAGCGCGGCATTTTCGGCATCGCCAGAGGACGTTCATGTATTATGCAACCGCAGCGTGAAATCCTCGAATAAGCAGCAGGGCGTATCGCTGCCGCCGCCGTTGATGAAATAGCAATACTGATTCAGCACGAGACCACCCAGCCCCTGAACGCAATCAGGCGGGCCTGAAAATGGATCGGAACGGAGAAGATAATCCACACGCGGGCAGATCGACGTATCTGGGGCCCCGGTCACGGCGTTAATCGCCTGCGAAACAATGGTAGCCACCGCTCGAAATGTCCCATCGCCCATCAGGATAATGTTTACGTCGCTGAGCAAGACCTCGAAATACATCCCCAGATCAACACACAAGCTGCGAATCCCAGTATTGGCTCCGAATAGACTTGACCAAGTGCAAACGCACTGCCGGCTCGCTGCCTCGAAATCGCAATCTCCGCCCGGACCCCAAACCAGCGGCGACGGAAAAAGGTCGATCCCCGTACAGCTACTCGCATCTAGGCCAAGGATCGCGCTGCCGGCCTCGATTGACCTGCACGACGAAAGGCACGAATCGGAAGACACTGCCCGGCCCGAGAAGTAGCCGCGGATGTGCTTCGGGTACAGGTCGCCAGCGCAGGTAAGCGGCAGACCGCCGTGCTCCTGGCAGCCGCCGATAACCGCGTCTTCCGCAAAGCAGTCGTCGCAGCTATCGGATAGCAGATTGTGCGATGTGAGGACTGCTACGACTACCGGCCCACTGGACTCAAAAGATACCTGCTCGCCTTCCCCTGCGCCATCCGCTATCAATTCCTCGCGCTCGCTGCCAACCGCGACGACGCCCACCAAATCGAACCCGTCAACGCTCAAGCAGGCCTCGATCGAGACGTGGATCGTTAGCCCGTCCATCGTCGTCGCGCTTTCATCGGTCGAAAGCTGGATCGTCCCGTCACCAGCGCCATCAGAGCTTTCCAGGGTGATTAGCAGCCAGCGGTCGCCGATGGAGATTTTGAACGTCGCGCCGTAGTCCTCAGCCACTAAAGTCACAAAAACGCGAGTGGACCTATCGGGCTGACAGTCTGGGTCGATCCCAGACCAGGAGGACCACAGCGTTACGGTCCCGTCGATGACCAGATCGTCATCGACAATTGAGACATCGCCCTGCAATCGGCAATCTGGCAGGCTTTCAAAGGGGATCGTTGTCGCGTGGGCAATGTCCGGCGTGCCACCCGTTAGCAAACTGAAATCGCTAGTCAGCTCGGCCGGATCGGTGTCGTTGTAGAGCGAGACGGTATGTGTAAAATTTGGGCTGGTCCCCGTAGTTTCAACGTCGGCTTCCTCCAGCCCGGGAATCGTCCGTATCGCATCTTGAACTGTTTGTTGGTCAGCGTCCCAAGCAATCGGGTCGGTGGTTTCTACCGTCGTGCCGTTATCCCAAGAGATCGCGTAAGTGCCGCCGCTGGGGTCTCCGCTGATCGTGATCGTTTGCTGTTCAATGGTCAGGATGCCGTAGGTAACTTCCTGGCAACCCCTCGGCCCACAGCAAGGGCAGTTCTCACAAAGGCAGAGGTCGGGACAGTCTGCCCATCCGTTGTCGTAATAGTAACCCCCTCCAATATCGTCGATCGTGGATCGTTCTGTGACTACGGCGTTGTCATAATATGTATCACCGTCTCCAGCATCGACAAACCAAGTCGGGTAGTCCGTAAAGTCTATGGTTGTATCAACGCAGACCTTTTTTGAACTCCCCTCAACCGTCGCAAAGAGGCGAGACTGGGCGCGGTTCCAGCAAATCCGCAGCGTGTACCACGTGCCAGCAGTAAGGCTTACCGCGGCGGATGAACCTTCGGTTCCTCCAGAAGTGGCGGCCGTAATAGCCAGAGTATCCTCGTCAACCAGTACGGTCCAACCAATGCCCAATATCAAGTCTGGGTCGTAGATGGTTGTGGAGACGCTGCCGCCTTCCGGCAACTTGAAGTCAATATCCCATTCTGCGCCTGCGGGAAAGTTATCCACAGCGCCTAGCGTCCAATCGCGTATGCCGGTTGCATCCGTATTTGTGGCTTTCAGAGCGTCGCTTTCCCGATACCAACTTCCGCCAGGGCCGGAAAACTCCCAATCGTTTGTGACCGTGCCCGTTAGGTCTTCGTCGTCGCCAGTAAAGTCGTCCGAGAAAGCCGTGCGGCAAAGTTGCTGTGCTGTGTTCTTGGTCTCCGTAACAACAAAGTTATCAACGCGATACGCGCCGCTGCCGTCCGGGCTGGCATCCACAACCTCAAAGAATAAACCCTCCGGTACGCCAGCCATTTCTACGTCAAAGGCATGCGTGCAATACTCGTCGTCCGTTTGAATCTTGACCATCAAGATTCCTGTATTGCTGTCCCAGCAGAGCGTAACCCGGTGAAAGATATCGACCGTGAACTTGGGAACCAGAATTTGAATAGCCTCGATCGCGTCTCCGCTGCCTGAGTGTTCTAGCGTGAGAGAGCCGCACAGCGTCCCGCCGTATTCTTGGTAAAAACGGACGAAGTATTCATCCCCGGAATCGGTTGCAATCCCAAACCTGATAACGCCGTCCTGGGGCAGCATCAGGTCGAAAGCGGCCGAGAAATTAGTAGGCGGCGCCGTCGTCCAGGCAACGCGAGGCGGAGTGCCGGTCCCGTAGGCTAGGATTAGCTCGCCGCCAATAATGTAGATATGCCCGTCGTTTTCTGTGCCGTCCCAGCGGCTTGTAGAGTCATAGCCGAAAAGCTCCTCGCTGCCCGGACGAGTAAAGTCATCCTCAAAAACGACGCAGGTGCCGCAACACCCGCAGCCGGGCGTAGGCATCATGAATCACACTCCGAAGGCGTGCCGAGCCATTCCGCATCGCCGATCCCTTCCGCCCATCCTCGGAGACCGTCGCCCCATGTTACGCCGCTGATATTGGTGAGCTCGACCGTCTTCCCGAGGGAGTGCGTGAGCGAGTCGTAAAGCGTCACTTCGCCCGCTTCCCCGGGCTCGATATCACCGTCCGAAGCAATGGCCATCAGCCGCGGCTCGACGACTTCCTTGGTCGAGTCGCTGCACAAATTCACTTCCGGCCAGGTATTCGGTGGCAGTGTTTGCACACGCGTATAGGCCAGATGCTCAGTGAGCGGACCGAGGCCGACGAGCTTCCCTTCATCGTCCCGGATCAGATCGAAGCCCTTATCGGGGGACAGCCGGCCGAATGACCAGAGGATTGCATCGTCATAGGCCGTCGGCCGCCAATCGACGATCCCGGCATAGGTCCGGTCGTAATTGGTGGCTTGCCAGCCGAAGTAGTCAATGGTCAGACGACTCGACAAAAGGGCGAGCGTGGTACTGTTATTGGGAACGCTGTCTCCCTTGGCGTCGAAATCCGCCAACGCCGCGCAGTGAATCGTAAATTCCCTGTCGGCCACGTTCACGGTGCCATCGATCGCTGGAAGACGCGAGGAATAGAGCTGATTATCGGACCGCAATAGGTGCTGATAGATTTTCCGCCAGGTCACCTCCAGCCACCTTGGCTGATCCCCGCCGATGATGCCGAAGTCCCCGCCGGCCAGGAGCTGCATTTTCGCAGCGCGCCGCAAATTGGCCCGCAGATCGGAATCGGCAATGCTCCGCGACTGAAACAAGACCGAGCCGTCAATGCGGCGCACCACTCGCCTGGCCGTTGACCAGGCCGCCGCCTCGAGCAGCATCGCCGCATTGTCGTACCGCCGTGAAAAATCTACCGGGTCCGGCTTGAGGTAGTTGCTTTCGATATTGCTGGCGATCGTGATCGACACGCCCAATTGCGTCCCGAGCGTGGCGATCAAGGACTCCCACGTCGTTGACGTGCTGACGGTGTTATCCCCGAAATTTGCGTACTGCCAGAAGTAGCGCTCATCGACGAGCGGAATTAGCCAAACATCCAGATCCGAATCATCCCCCTTGGTCATCGGCCGCGGGGTGAGCATATACATGCTGATCGCGTTGACCGGCGTAATGCTCGAGCCGTCCAGATCATCGCCAATGCCCAGGACGCCGGGATTATTACCGCTTGACGAATGGACCTTGTCGATAATCCGGTCCCGGACTTCCGTGGTGCAGCAAAACCAGCCCATGGCCCAGCGCGTGGCGCCCGTCGGCCAGTACAGCGTATTGAGCCGCGGAGGGGGCGGAGCTGGCCAATTGACGACGGGCAGGCCGAGGCCCTTGTTTTGTTCGAAGCGCGAGCGGCAGGCGTGGCGCGCGCTATGCGTCTCGGCGGGTACGGACGCGAATTGGCCCAGGTCGCATAGCTCTTGATTCCTGGCCATCCAGGCATCGAGCTCGGCCGTCGGGAAGAGCAGCGGTTCACCGGCAAAGGTGAGCATCCCGAGTAATCACCAGCGGCCCGCTAGGTGTGCGCATTATGCCAGAAGATCGGGCCTTGGCCACTCTGTTTACCCAGCCAAAAGCTTCGGGCCGGGTTGGGGAACGGCCTCGGGAAGCCGCCAGCGCTTTGGGTAAGAACCATCGTGGACGCAGCCGAGTCGATTCATCAGCTTGCCAATCGTCTGCACGATTACGCCGGTTCGCTCGGAAATCTCGGCAGCCGAAAGCCCTGGATTTTGTCCAAGGCATTGGCGTACGAGACTCTCCCCCTGCCCGATTCTCAGGCGACGGCGGGCCAGCGGCCGCGGTGACACAATCCGAATTGGAACGGTCGGCGCTGGAAGTTTTTCGAGCTTCTGCAAGAGGCCACCGGCTGTCATGCCGATCGGCTCGAAAGGATCAAGACTGCGCAGCCAGGCCAGCAGATGCGCGGCAAACAGTACCTGAGATTCGGTTACTTCCGTCATCGTCGCCTCTTGCGCCTGAATCGCCGATGCCTTCCAGCGAGCACCAGTTTCAAGGATCGCAGCCAGCCGACGCGTGACGCGCGATCGCGCCATTTACCATGCCAGCGGCCCTTGCTGCGCGTGCCCATCAGCTTTCAAAGCTCAAATTCCAATCGATCGAGACCCCGAAATGCAGCTCCAATCCCAGCCAGTCACCGCCAGTAAGCTGCGTCGGTCCCCTGGACTTCCTCGGCAAGAGCGCCGCGTCATTGAGGATTTGATTGCCGGCGCTATCGACCGGGATCCAGGGTTGAATGGGCGTGGCCGTCGGATCGTCCACCAGCAGGGCCTGCAATAGCTTCGGCTTGTGCTTGGTGAGGATGCCAAAATCGGCGTTCAATAGAGCAGCCTCGGCCCGCGGAGGCTGATCTATCTTGGACCGCGTCAACAGTGTGACGACGAGGTCCGAATGCTCAGTAATCTGCGCCGGTCCGCCGCCCACCCATAAGCGGCCGTCAAACGTCCCGTCGAGCAGGCAAATGGTGCACGCCAGTTTGCCGGTCGTGAAATACGACTTGGGCGGGATCGGCTCATCGGTGATGAAGCAATTTCCCGCATTGAGGTATTCCAGATTCGAACGTAAACGGTCTTCGATCGCTTTGAGCAGATCGTTGGGATTACCGTACTGGGTTTCCCCGGCAGCCATGCACTAGCTCGGCAGCAGCGGGAAGGTAAACCACGTCGTTGCATCGAGGGCGACGAACACGCAGGCCGTCTTGGCCGCCATCGAGATTGCCGCATCCGCCGCCAGGGCGTTAATCGCATCGCCCGAGGCCGGATAGACCTTGAGGATGGCGTTGGCCGCGTCGGCATTCTTGACGAAATACACCTTTCCGGCTGCCGCTGCCGGCAAGACGATGCCCTTGGTGCCATCGGCGCCCGTCGCATGCACCAGCGCCGGAGACGCGGCGGTTACTGCCGTGCCATTGCCCTGCGCATTGCCGGCCGCCGCAGGGGCCTGGACGTTGATCGTGATCGTCGGCGTGGTCAGTGTCTTGTTGACCAGGGTTTGCGCCAGGGTCACAAAGGCAAACGTATCGGCCACGTTGGCAAAGTCGGGAATTGTGAGTGCCGCCGCGCCGACCGTCTGCGCGGATGCGGTGATCGTCATCGTCTGGGCCAGCGCATCGGCGACCGTGATTTTCAGCTCGCCCGACGTCTTGCCCTTCACGCCCAGGAAGCCGGTATTGGTTTGGCCGCTGGCCGTCTCAATGGCCGGCGTCGTGCCTTTGACCAGGATCGGACCGAGATTTTGGGCCAGGTCGGAAAGCACGCACTTCTTGCTGGTCGGCGTCCCGCCCGGATCCGCCACCACGTAGATAACATCGGTGAGCAGAGGCGTGGTGATGGCGTTGAACGCCGTGATTTTGATCGGGTCGGACATGGGACGTCACTCCATTTGCAGGATCAGGCCCGACTCTGACAACAGCAGCAGGCCGGTTTCGGATAGGAGGCCGCCGGTAATCTGGGGCGTGATGCCGGCCATTTGGTCGGCGACTTCAACCGCGAGCTGCAAAATGCGGTCTTCGAGCCAATTGCGGACGCGGGAAGATGCGCCGTACGTTACGAGCTCGGCGTCCAGCGAAGTTTGGAAGTTGGTAAAGTCTTCCGAGACTTCGGTGTAGAAGGCGGGATTTTCTTCCGCCAGGGCCGTCGCCAGTCGAGTCGCAAATGACACGCTGAAAGAATCCGGCGGCCCGCCAGGAGTTGTCTATTGTGCGAAGATGCGGGTTGCTTTGCAATCCCTACATCATTTGGGAGCGGACATCCCGAGCCAACGCCAGCAGTTTTTCATCCAGCGAGATTTTCTCTTGCTGGGGCGAACCGTAAGTGGTTTGCTCGGCGGTCAGGGCCGTTTGCACCGTGGTAAAGGCGCTTTTGACGGCTGACTTTTGAGAGCTGGCCATGCCGTCCAGGGCCTTGTCACATTCGGTCGAGAAGCTCATTTGAGAAAGCTCCGCAAGGCCCACCGGGAATAAGAATAGCCGAACGGCCAGGAAAATCAAAGCTACTCCGCCATGATCGACTTGCGGAAGAATTCGGCCTGTAATTCCGCTGCACTTCGGCCAGTTGGCTCGGCAGCTTCAAGGACTTCTGCCGGCACCCCGAGACTTGGCGGCTTGCCGAAGCGTTCAACAGCCGCCCGATAGTCCACAACCTCGGTGCACGCTGCCATCTTTGCGGCCAATTCCAGCGACATACCGAGGCCCATTTCAGCCGCCTTGGCTTGGACCGCCTTAGCCACCGGCGAGACGCCGCGCACCGGCAGATCGTTGAAAAACCGCCACACAGCCGCATTCAGGTCCGACGGCATTTCCCGCGTACTGATAATGGCGGTTTCTCCGAGATAGCGAATATCACCTATCATCCCAGGGCATTCTGGGTGAGGTACGGGCTCAGTGTGTACGACGATTCCAAGGTTTTTCGCGCCGCCCTTGCCCTGCTCGATATCGTCCGCCAGCTTGCGAAGCGCGGCAGCTAGATCGACTGGACGCGTCTTGTGAATATGAATCTGCGACATGGCCCGCCCACTTACTCAGATGCCAGTACCGTCCCATCCTCGGCCGTCAAAGTATAACCCTCTTCCGAGCGCAGGATACTCGAATCGGTAGGCACCGACACCAGGGAGTCAGATTGCGTCTCTTCCCCGCCCGTGGTCACCGGGAATTGCAGGCGGTTTTCACGCAGACTCAGGACGCGATCGAGCCATTCATGTAGGAGACCCGCCCGGTCATTGGTGATCGTGAGCGTGATTTCATCGTCCGCCAGCCAGGCCGTCGAGCCGTCGAAGACCGTTACGCTGGGCCCGTCGGTGTATAGCTCATCCATCGGCCCTAAATAAACATCGTCCAGATACAGGCTGACACCGTTGGTGACCGCCGTTGAAATGCGGATCCGCAAATACACCTGCGCCGGCATATCCGCCGGCGTGCGAAAGGCGGCCAGGACAGCTTGGAAGCTAGTTGTGAAATCGGCATGACCAAGGGTGACACTGTTGGCCGTGCCCTGCTGATCATTTACCACCGTGCCTCCGACGCCATCCACGAAATCCACCGTCAGCACGCCGGCGGCTGGCGCGGCGCTGCTGGCCTTCACCCAGACACAGCAGGCGTATTGGGTGAGTGCGTCGAGGGTCACCGGGACCTGTATCGTCGTGAGCTGCGAGCCGTTGGAAGCGAATTCCACCGAGCGCGCACCGCGGAAGACGTTGGCCGAGCCAGCCGTTGACGTGTTATGTGCAATCGCCGGCGATGTCCCGCCCGTCAGCGCATTGGTAGAGGTAAGCTCTGCTGGATTCGTCACGTTGACGAACGTGATCGTATGGGTGTAGTTCGGAGTTGTTCCCGTCGCCGAGACTTCGACCGCGGCCAATCCGGGCAGTGCCTGTAGCGCGGTCTGCACGTCGCTATCCGTGGCATTGAACGCCAGCGGCGCGGTGGTAAACGTCTTCCCATCCGCATTGACCCAGGACAGTGTATAAAAGCCGCCGTCAGGGCTGCCGCTGATAATGACGGTCTGAATCTCCGTCGAGCTCATCTTGAGCGTGGTGCCCAAGGTGGCGACCGGCGCTAGCCAGCCCTCGGGCAGATGGGAGCTGTTGTCGTCGCTGTCTTCGAAGGTTCCATTGGCGACCAGGTTGTCACTCGAGGAGGCCGTCCGGCTGACAATTTGGGTGTCGGTGCCCGAGCCGCCAGGCCACGTCGGCATCAGGGGATCGATCGATGGTTCACCCAGCGCCGAGAACTGGACGATGCCATTGGATTCGCCGAGGCATTCCAGATGGACGTCCTCGGCAAACGCAAACAGGCACGATTTGCCGTCGGCCCGCTTTGTCGATATGACGCCCTTCCCGTTCCCCGTGTTTCCAGAATCGTATGCGATCGATCCGGAAATCGCCGACGCGTCGAGTGTTTCCCCGGCGTCTATGAATTGGCTGATCAGCTCGGCGATGGCCAGGTCAATCGAGCTGGCAGCCGGCTTGTCGTCGGACACCGTCAGCAGGATAAGACGCTGACAGGGGCGCTGAGTAAGTGTCCCGTTAGCGCTGGCCCCAGACTGCTGCAGCGAATTTAGCCCGTCCAGGATCGAATTGCGGACGGCTTCATATTGGGCCCCGAGCGACGATCCCAGGCTGCTTAGGGCGGCATCGACGTCATCCGGGACCGTGATTCTCAGGCCGTAATTACTGTCTTCGGCAATCCCAAAGAAGCGGCCCAGACGTGCAAACAGGGCGGAGATATCAATCACTGGGAAAGACTCCCGGCGGCCCGCCGGACGGTCTAGCTTATCTGAAATGTCTGACGGCCGGCAACTTCGTGATGCTTGACAGTGGATTTTTCGTCGGAAGCCCTCAGCGCCTTGCTGCGCAAGCCGAAAAACAAAACGGGTCGCGCTACGCGCCACGTCATTTCCCAGGCTCAGTACAAGGCGCTAGAGCGTAAATACCGCTCATTGCAGGCCAAATATCGCAAGCTGAAAGCCGAGTACAACAAGCTGACCGCAGGCCGCCGACGGTCCAGCCTCTCCTAAAATCGTCGCAGAATTTGACTTTCCAGACCCCACGTGTCAACAATTAGGCCCGTGGGGTCATTTTTTATATGCGGGCCATCTTGCTAGCGCTTCTCTGGTGCACGGCCGCTGCCAACGGCCAGGAGCTGATGCGCGTTGAGCGGACGTTTCAGCCGCTATTCGTCGCGCCGAGCAAGAAAACCACTCCTTCTAAAACAGTCCAGGAATCTGCCAAACGACAATCGTTGGCCTGGCTGAAACAATACACTGCTGACGCGCCGAAAGGCTGGAAGCCCGGCGAGTGGGAATACCGCGGGGATTACTACGGGGCGATGACCGGCGGCGATCGGTGGAGCTTCTACCGCCTGACACTGAATCCGCCATTGGAGTCGAACGGCGAGCCGCGGTTTGAATTGTTCTTTGGGTTCTTCAATAAAGATCTGGTATTTCCTGATCCGAATCACAGCAAGAACCAGCCGCTACCGCGGCCACCAGCTCCAATCCAAGATTCCGCAACAAAATCCGTGCTGGGTGTGAGGCAAGTGCCATGACGAATCGCGCCATGCTGTCTATCACTACCGTGTGTGTCGTCGCGTTGACAGCGATGATGCTTGTTGCCTTCGGGTATTACTGCATTACAGTGCATAGAATGCGGTCAGACTCGCAGCAACTCAAGGCCGTATCGGAAGTTCAGCGCATGATCAGCGAGGGTCGCAGTCCCTCCGAAATCGACGCCTATGCAGAGCCTCGGATTCCCAATTGGCAGAGGATGAAAAGGGCTGGCCGCTAAGAAAGAATTAGCGCTGGATTGACAAGCGATTGCGGGTCGAACTCCCTGGACGGATCGTTGAAGTTCGACACCCGGTATGGGACGCAGCCGATCGGGATAGAGTCGAACGGCCCTGGCGGACGCGACAAGGCATAGTCAACGTGCATGGTTGCCCGGTTAATTACCTTGCGATTGTCAGCGGAGATTTGCGGTCCGCTACAGCAAAGCCGGGCTTCCCCAATGCGAGTGTGCTTGATGTCATTTTGATCGGTGAAATCCTTAAGCCAGTCAGGTAACTGCGGCGAAGCGTTCAATCGAGTCGCGTCAATCCTGATTTGCCTAATCGCGCAGGATCGGTGAAGGTTCACGACGGCAATGGTCGGTACATCGCTTCCATTTGCGGCACCGGTTGGCAACGCAACGCGTCCGCTTTTGTGAACTATTTCCGAATCAAGTAAATACTCCAGGTACATGGCCGACAATTGCGATGGACTCATGGCCGAAGCGGCTGGCTGCAGTTCGCCAGAAAGATATCCCTGACTGTAATCGTCGCCACCCTCCCTTGAGCGGCGCCTCGGCTTCTTTTTCTTTTTCGGAGTGACAGCGTCCGGCATGGCAGACGGCTGACAGGGCGTCTGCAAGAGAGACAAGAACAACCCGCCGACTCCAGCCGTCTGTCCAGGTGCAAAATTCTTCTCTGGGTCGTAACCCATACCAAGGTCACCCATCGGAGTGCCGAGCACTTGATTGGCGCCAACGGACATGATGCCGTCGATAAGATTGCTTCCCGTGTGCCGAATTGATGCCGTTATCTCAATGCTGTTCACAGAAAAATGCTCTGTCACAGCCAGGTTGTCGAGAAAGATTGTGGCATTCGGGTTTTGCAGGGCCTGCGCCGCCTCAAAGAATCGAGCCTTGCGATCGGCGACCTTCATCCCGATGGCGATCAGATCGGCAGTGCTAGTCGTTTTTGCTCCGGTGAGCCGCAAACGAAAGTCGATGTTGCCGGTGAATCCGTAATTATTTCCGGTCGATGCAGTTAGGCTACCGTCCCAATCAATCGCCCCAACATTCGCAAAACGGTTCCAGGGGGCTGCCGCTATCTGCTCTTGATCACGGATCGTGAAATCCAAATGCAGACCATCACTAGATTCGTGCCAATTGACAACTTGTCTCTGAAATCCGTCCTCAAGCGGCGGCACGGTGATCGCGTCCGCCAACGCATGCGGGGAAATATTTTTATGGGCGACTCGCAATCTGCCAATCCAGGTTCGGCTGGTTAACCAGGTGCGGGCGTCAATGTCCTCATGGACCCAAAAGCGGAAATTGACCAAGCCAGCGCCGGTCACCGACCCCGGCACACCGCAGTTAGGAAATACAGCCGAAATCGTAAACCGCACGTGGGCTGATATTCCCGCCGTTACCTTGACCACCTGGACCTGCACATGCGGACCGTTGCCGATGTCCATTTTGTCTAGGTTGGACTCGATTTGAGCGGCCGGCACGCCAGGCTCGGCGGCGCCAGGGGCAATGGAAAGTATCGTCATACCTCCCATTGAATAGGTGAAGCGACGGCGATCCTTTGAGAGCTTTAACAGGAGATCGTGCAGACCGCTTCTGAAATTGGTGAGCTTTTTGCCGGTATGATCCGCGCCGGCGCTGTGAACAATTCCGGTGAAGACCGCCTGAAAACGGACGCCAATTTGATCGACGTTCGTGGATTCTTTTTCGGATGAGTAGTCCAGGCCCTCCGAGACCACATCCTTGATCAAAACATCGTTGTAAGTGATGGAACTCTGAATGGCTTATCTCCTTGCTACCTGCCTCGGCTTTTTCGGATCTTCCCCTCTTAGCCGCTGAATAGCTCCAGCCGCATCGTTTCCAGCCTGCTGGCGATTGAGGCCACGCGCCGCCTCTTCCGCCATCACTTTCCCCATTGCGATAGTTAGTTGTTGAGTAAATCCCATTGTTCCTGCGGTGAAGAAGTCCGCCAAAGCAGCCATTGCTCCTACGCCCGCCGCCATTATTGGAGTCATGGCCTCAAGCGTTCTGACCAACACCGAGAGCTCGTTGGCCAGGACGATCGTGATACTATCCTTCAAGGGCCGCACAACGTCATAAATCTGATCCAAGCTCTTCGTCAGCTCGGCCGTCGATCCGCCAGTAGCTTGTGCAGACGCGATGTCCCTACGCGTCTGTGCTAAATCACGCTGCGCAAACGCCTGCGACATTGGCCCGGAGAATCGACTTATCGCCTTCTGGCTGGATACTAGGGATTCGCTCCAATCGACGATGCGCTTTGGGAGCATTGCCAGCTCTTTGCTACTGGCAGACAGGGCGCCGGCCGCGGCCCCCACCGCAGCGCCAGCCGGACCGCCAGCCATCATTCCCAGGCTCGCGCCGCTCATCGCCGAGCTGCCGATGTTTGAAGCGGCCTGAATCGGGGCATTGACCATTTCCCCGGCAATCTGCCCGGCCTGTCCGCCGGCGAATGCAGTCAGGTTCGCCGCCGGCTGGATAGCACGCTGCGCCAGCGACCCGGCCAATTGAAAGGCACCCGCTCCCGCTCCCAGCCGGCCAGCATTGGCCACCTGCGCCAAGCCGCCGGCCGCCTTCGGATTGAGAGTGACAGCAACACGGGCCTGCGTCTCCACCACCTGCTGCTGCATCGAGCGCAGGGACTCTTGATGCTTTTGCTCGGATTCGGCCTGCCTGGATCGCTCCTGATTCGCCAACTCCTTCGAGTGGTAAAAGCTCTTCGGGTCTTCGTAGCCAGACACAACAGACTCGGAGTGCGCGCGGGACGATTCGATCGCGGCCACCGCTTGCTCCATGCGCTGCTTCAAATCCTCAATGTGCTTAAGGCCGCCGCCGAGGCCCTGCGCACCATCCAGGCCCTGAACGCCACCCGGCTTGGCAAATTGAGCCAGGAACTGATTGAAAGCGCCGCCACTGCCGACGCCCAGGGCATTAGCAGTGCCGGACATGCTGGCAGCCGACTCGCCGGCGAATATCTGCTCAAGGGCGGCAATCAGTGCGGGATTCATTAGTTCAAGCTCCCGTTATTGCGAGCGGCGGCGATGGCGGCGCGGGCCGAATCCAGTTGATGCTTGGCCATCGCGTCTTCGAAAGAATCCTCTCGCGCGGCGTGATAGGCCAGGGGCAGTGGACCGCTGAAGGCGGCCTGAATAGCCTCTACGGTCCAATAGGCGCGACGGCGCTCGATTCGCTCGACATGAATGACGAGTCCGGCCCGCTGCTCTCGATTGAGTCGGCGAATTCCGGCAATGGTGCAGGCTCCATCGATTCCGAAGCTGGAGACGAGATCCGCGAGGAACTGCGTTTTTTTTTAAGGTCCGCGATGTAGGTGATGAAGGTATTGAACAGCGTATCCGTTTCGTCGATGGTCAGACCGGGAGTGGTCACCACACCATTTTCGTTTATAGACTGCCCCCACTTTTTCACGCCAAAAATCCGGCGAGTCAGGCCCCTCAGGCTATCCTCGGCAGCGTACACCTCGGCCGCTCCATAGAAGGCCGACCCATCCGACTTGATGGGATTGGAAGCGACCTTTGAATCATTGACCCAATCGCAATCCTTATCCGTCCACAGCGCTCGCCACGCTTCGAGGGCGTCTACAGAGCGGCGGTATCGACCGTCCCAATACGAAAAGAGCAAGCGGTCATTGCGGGAAAATAATGACCAAACCCAGGAAAGCAATCGCATGGCCCACCGATCGAGATTACGGGATCGCGTCTTGAATCACTTCGATTTGCAGGCTGGCATCCTCGCCGGCCGCCAAAGTGGCTTTTAGCGACGTGCAGTCCACCGAGCCGAGAGGATTGGAAAAATAGGCGTCCTCGGTCCAGTACAGCGGCTTACCGGCCCACAGGTTGATCGTGGCGTCGGGCGTGCCGTCGTCGTTGATTTTGAGCGTGATGTCGCGATCGCACAGCATGAATACCGAAATGACTTCTGACACATCCACGTCGAAGTTACTAAACGTCGTCGATCCGTTGGCCGGGATCGTCTCATCCAGGCCGGTCAGCATGCTGCCGGAATAGTTATTGGTCTTATCGACCGTGATGCCAGCGCCCTGAATGATGTTGTGGATGGAATGCTGATACATGGGCTACGCCATTGTGAACAGGGTGCGGTATTGGGCCGTCGCGATTTGCGTGTAGTCCGTCTGATTGAGCCAAGCCTCGAATCCACAGACGTAGCGTCTGGCGCGTGTGCCACTATTGATTTCAAGCGAGCGGCGCGGGTGCGCCGTGGCAAATGTCAGTGTTTCATTGAGTCCGGCCAGCACCAGAGACGAATAGAGGCCGTCTTGCCGCACAAAACTGCCGATTGGCGGCAAGACGCCTTTGGCGTTGCTCGTAAGTGCACCGGACCTGAACGACGAAAGGTTGTCGAGGTACTGCTTTTGGTACTTAGTGAAGAGGAGCTGCAGGTCGGCCGTCGCACCCAGGAGCTGCGAATCACTCGGAACGCCAGCACGGCCGCCCATATCGTCCGAATAGATATCGTCGTATCGCGGCTGAATTGCGACCTGGACGCCGTCCTCACAGTAGCCGAGCTGATAGCCAGCAAAGCTGACAACAACCGGGCCAGTCGTGAAATGGACGGGTGCAAATGGCATGGCTTATCGTCGATCCAGTGGCAGGCGGTCACCCGAAGAAATCAAATGGCGGGAGCTCATCCGTTCATCGAGTCGGTTTTCGTTTTGCAGGTCCAAAGCCGTTGGCCCGTCGGTGCTGATCAAACCGGCTTCCACATCCGTTCCGTCATCCAGGCCGAAAATGTCCTCACCGTTTTGCAGAAGCTTTAAGGCTTTCTTGGCCCGGCGTTCAAACTTCTCGGCTACCTCTTCGTTGCGGCTATCCACCCGTCTATCGAACAGGTAGGTGACCGCGATGTCGCATTCGATCCGCTTGAGCTTGGACAGCGCCGAGCCGGTTAGGGCTTGAAGCTGCGCAATCGTGTATCGCTTGGCCTTCCCCAGCTTGGAGAAGATTTCGCCGCTGGCGTCATCCAGGGCCGTCTGCACGATCGAGCTGGCGAGGATGTCCTCGCGTGAAGGCCGATCGCGGAGTCCGGTGTCTGGATCGTCATCGGTTATCAGGTCCCCGATAATCTGCGCGTCCACGCGGTCGAGCAGATCGGCGGGCGTCGAGAACGACATAGGCCCGCCTGGTGGTTATTCGGTGAGGCCGCGGAGGAAACAGCCGGAAGCCGGGGCGGTCATCACCCAATCGACGTCATCGACCGTGCGGCCGTTGACGCGGCGATTGTCGGGATCGTCCTTGGTCTCGACGGTGGACTCTTCGTAGAAGAAACCCATGATCGTCGAGAAGCTTGGGCCGCTGACGGCATTGGCCACCAATCCACCTGGCCGCGACAGCAAGAAGGCATTGCCGTCCGTCAGGTTGTACGAATAGGTGGGCGTCGTCGCGCCGCGGGCCGTGGTAATGACCACCGTGTCATCGACGACGATCGGAATCCCATACAGCTTGTCAGGCAGGCCCCACTGGCTGTTGAGGCCGGACAATTCGCCCTGGATCATCTTCCAGGAGTCCGGAGCCTGTTTGACAAAGTCGATGATTTCCTGCGACTCACCCACGCGGGCGGCCGTGTTGGGATTCATCACCAACTGCAGATCACTCCGCTGGACGACGCCCAGCGTGTGCTTGTGAATCAGGCCGTTGGCCACGTTCAAGCTGCGCTTGATGTCCTGGCGCTGCGACGTGGACAGCTCCCACGAACCGGTATTGCCCGGCACGTCGGTCGTACCATCGTCCACGTCCAGGATGTGGGACGCGTCCCAATTGCCCGTCGTCTCGAGGGCCGAACCGATCGACACTCCGCGGAGCGTCATCAGTTGGTGGACATGGAATTGGGTCTCCATATCCTGAATGTTCCAATCGGCCTGATCCCGGCTCTTGTAGCCGAGGGTCCAATCGGGAGCCACGCGCTTGGTGCGATAGTCGAGAAACGCGAATTTCTCGGTGCCGCTGTTGCGCCGCGGGGCGTCGGATCCGTCCGGCCACACGAACTCATTCAGGTTCGCCCCCACCACGCGGGCCGCATTCTCGGCCGTGATCCGCAGGTAGTAGCCCGCGTCCTTGGTCACCTTGCGGTACTGGACGTAGCGGGCGAAGGGGAATTTGGATGGGTTGCGGGAGAAGCTAATCACCAGGTTGCCAGTGGCCTGATGATTCTTGACGTAGGTGTTGCTTCCACCCGGTAGTACAGCGGTGCCAGCCGACATGATTTAGCTCCCATGCCCAGCGGCCCGCTGCCAGGAAGCTACGTTGTGATACTGAAAAAAGGTTGTGACTTGCGTTTGGCCCGCTGATTGATTCGTTGGTGGACTAGCTTTCGGCAGTCCAAGTACCGGTGTACGAGACCACGTCCCAGATGCCGTCCTCGATGCAGCGCAGGTGAACCGTTTCGTTCACCGCGTCGGCCGTCAGATACTTGCCGCCGGTGCCCGGAACGCCGGTGCTCGGCAAGCAAATCTGCTCGCTGCCGTTGGGATCGAGGCGCAGCTCTTGGGCGGCATCCACGCGTGCGCGGATGTTCAAGCCCTTGACTGCGGCCGGCAGGCTGAAAGTGACCTGCCCAGAGGCGCCGGTGTTGGTCAGGGTGGCGCCCGAGTCGTAATCGTTGACGGTGACCGGGGTATCGGCCTGCGTCTTGGTAATGACCGTGTAGCTGTTGTCGTGAATGCCCGGATCGATGAAGACACGGGCCCGAGCCGGACCGGTGACCGTCTTCTCAGCCATGCCCAGCTTGGGCAGGCCGTGAATCGCGCGGCGGGCCTTGCTGTTGGCATCCGCCATCACAGGGAATCCGTGGGTGACCACCACGCCCGATCCGACTTCCACTTCGCACGTCTCGCCAGGGCCATAGACACGCGCCGATTCACCCGACAGCGCGACGTATGGAGTGACGTTAGGGATAGGCGCTTCGCGCGATCCCTCATGCGCGACACCGCAGGGCATTTCACCGAAACCGCATTTCAGCACGGTATGATCGGCCGCAGTGCTCCGCTTGAGGATCAGACTGGTGGCGCAGTCTTCCCCGAACACGAAGGACGGATTTTCGAGTGGCATGATGAATTCCCTATGTTCAAAACTTCAAAAAACTGTGTTCTAAAAACCGGCGCCCCACGGCGGGCCAACGCGAGGGACGCCGGATCAACCCGGCGCTCGCCAGGTTATGCGGTTGCCGCGGCGTGGCCGTTGCTGGACGCCAGCCGCTTCTTGGCCTCGGCCTTGCAAACGTCGTAAGGGACGTTTTTGCCGATCGCCAGTTGTTCGGTGTGATAGTTCACGGCCTCTTCGCTGAGGCGCTGCTCGTAGCGCTCGAGGTCAGCATCGCGGCGCGACGTGTAGCGCTCGGGAGGCAGGGAACCCTTGGGGATCATGGGCGAGTTTTCAAACTGCTCGCCGATGCTCTTGATCGTGTCCATCCGCTCGCGGAAAGCTTCGTCGGTCATCGACGAGCCTTGCGAGTACAAGCACTTCTTGCACTCTTCGTCCGCGTTGACGGCGGTGTATTTTTCGGCCAGGCCGTCGATTTCCGCCTTGCGGGCGCGGTCGGCGCTGACGCGCTCAATGCCCGTGACGCGATCGAGCAGCTTCTTATGGTCCCCCATCAGCTCGTTGTGAGCGCTTTCGAGGGCGGTGTATTTCTCGATCGACACGACGTTGGGATCGGCTGCCATGGAGTGCTTCTCCTGCTTGGCGCTTTTGGGCGCGGGTGAATCGTCATCGCCGGCAGAGCCAGCGGGGGAATCGTCAGAGGCAAAATCGTCCAGGTCGGACGTGTCCGGTGGGCCCGCGGCGGCCGGCGGCTCTTCGCCAGCCATGTCGCTCAGATCGTCGCCGGGAATTTCGTCGCCCAGGTCTCCATCCAGGCCGGGCTGCATTTGATCGTCGATCGGACTGGCCATTTGTCCGGGCATTTCTCCGCCGCCAGGTCCGGCACCGGCCAAAGACTCTTCCTCTTCCATCTTCCGCGTCAGCCAGCGGAATTGGGGAGTTTCCAGCAGCATGGACATCAGGTCCCGGAGCGTATCCGGGGGCGTGGTGCCAGGTGCGTCTTTGGCGTAATCGGTGCGCTCGCCGCCCTGAAATGATTTGGTGAAGGTGTTGGAGCCGCCGGCCATCGCCGCCTGATAGCGATCGACGTCCACCGCATCCGACGTATAGCGCTCGACATCCGCGCCCTGGAACTCGAAGTCCGCGAATTGGCCCTGGCGCGGCTCGGTGTATTTGGCCGGCATCAGCAGGCGGGGGGACTCGGAGCCGACAGCAGCGATCGGGTGGAATCGCTGGCGGCCGTCCTTGAACGTCCACAATTCCACGCTGCGGAACGGCTTGCGGCTGAGAACGTCCGCCGAATCCTTGCGGTGATATTCATCGGCGAACATCGCAAACCGCGGATTCTCGCGCCCCACCATGCCGAGGCGATACGGTCCGGCATGGCCTAGGACCGCTGGCTCGGAGGCGCTTTGATCCTCGGGCGTGTGGCCGTCGGACAGGGCCGGAAAGACGCCAGCGTCCCGGATTTCGGTGTTGTGCTGGCGGGCGATTTTGGCCAGCGTTTTCAGATCGTACTTGCGCGGCTTGCCGTCCTTGCCGATCGTTTGATGCTCGACCCAATGGCAGTGGCTAGGGGAAACCGTGTATTTTTCCGCGGGGAAAGCGTGAGAGGCGATCCGTTCCTCCTCGAGCTGGCCATTGGCATCGCGCCAGGCGTCCCAGATCATCGCATTGCGAGTGTCGGGATCCGGCACGTCGGCCAATAGCGACTTATGGCAGCGGACCGTGAATCGCTCGAGGGATTCACCGTCTTGCGGGCTCAGAATGGAAGAAAGCTCGGCCACTCAGGGGTTTGGCGTGGCCCGCTCGCCCCTTGGGAATCTGAAATGCGAAATCAGAATTCGTGCAATTGTGATAATCAGCCCAAGTGCGTCAACCGTTGAATATCGAAATTCACTTGGTTTGCCCCCCGGAAGTATTGACTTTTATTCAATGCGTGGTTCAATGGCCTCTCCTCGTCTCAAACGCCCGGCAAGGCCGGGAGGGAGTCAAAATGGAAGAGCTAACTACGCTTGCCAAGTTGCTATTCACGGCTGAGCACCGCTCGCGGCGACTGGCAAAACGCATGCTCCGCGAGTCCGGCGGTGCTGGAAATGCCGCCGAATTGGAGCACATGCTGCGCTTTATTGAGGATCATCCGCGCGCGAGTAAAATCAAGCAACTTGCCGCCGAGCTGGCCACGGCCCATAAGGAAGCAACTCTACGGAGAAGCCTGCCAAGCTCACTGCCTGGCAGCCTGCACGAATCATGGATCGTCGGCGAAGGCACTAGCAGCCGACGCACTTACCTACTTTATCTGTGTCCTGGTGGCAGTGAATCGTTTTTGGCTGAGGTTTTTGACGCTGATGATGGGGTGGACGGCTGGCCGTTGGATGAGGGCCAGCGCCTTGGGAATGTGCTATGGATCGACGGCGAAGTTCCGGCAGACGATCGGCTGCACTCGCTGTTTTCCGAGGCGCGGCGGCAACTTCGTCTGTATGACGCCATTGGCGACCAGGATATGGAGGAGATTTAGGCCAATTCGCCATTTGACACGTCGATCGTTAGCCGATTCCAAGTAAAGTGCTCTGGCTCCGTCGTCCCATAATCCCGGATTTCACGGAGCTTGGCGGCCACCTTCTGGCGAATTTGTTCCGGCGTGCGCTGAAGCTGCTTGTTGTGCTTCACCACGCCCTGCAAGTCGCTTTCGCCCATCCGCTCGCCGGTTGACTGGTTGAATCCCCCGCCAGTGACCTGCGCGTGATCCGACACTCTCAGTTTGAGGCCGTGGTAATTGGCGTACCAGCTTCCGCCCGCGGCTTGGCTGAATTCCACGCCGGGCAAGGCCGCTTCAAGCTGCTTGATGAAGTGGCGTTTGTTTTCTTCGGTCGCAGCCCATTTCTTGTGTTCTTCTTCGGCGATTTCATTTTGCCGTCTGCGCTGTTCAGCGAACCATCCACTGTAATGATGGTCAGCCGCCGCCCACTGCACTGCCGTTTTCCAATCAAGCCCGCTGCTGGTGGCCATATGATTTTTGGCCTCTTTCGCAATCTTAACTAGCGCGTCACCGTCAATCGGTTCCTGCCAAAGCTCGGCCTCCTCTTGCCATTCTCGCGGAACGTCGCCGCTCCCAAATGATGGATAGGTGTCCTCGGCTATTTTTCGGATCAACTCGCCGCGTTTCTTAATGGCCTGAACAACTCGCGGCGGCAGCTTGATTTCCGGGTGCTTTGGAGGATTGTTGGGTTCGGTGTTTTGCGTTCCGCCGGCAGCCTTCCATTCTTCGTGAAAATGCGGGCCATACGTCTCATAGGGGAGCCGAATCGCCTTGTGAATCGCCTTGCTGGCCTTGGATTTACTAAGCCCTTGGTCGATATGCTGCTTGACGATGGAGCGGATTTGCGACCGATGCGCCTCGGTAAACTCACCGCCGTGCTCACCGGATGCCACGCGCGGATGCTGGGCCTCGAAAACCGCCGTGTATCGCTCCACATTCCCAGCGATTGGCTTGGTCGTATCGCCATTTTCCAGCCAATCCTGGAACCGATCGAGGCTCAGGGCGGTTATCTCGCCGCACTTCCAATCGGCCGGATAGTTCGCCAGATAGGCGGATTTGGCCGCGTCCTGATTGTCGAATCCCAGTAAGCACTTATGTTCATCGAACCGGCCATTTTCACTTACCTGATCGACGACGAAGACCAGTGGACTGCCGGTCTTCGGCCCGAGGAACACGTCCACATGATCCCCATCCTTGCCCTCAGTCCGGTTGATGTAGCCGTAGTGCGCTGACATGGCCGGCCACTGGGGCTTGCGCTTCATGCCCTTGGCCGTCTCGATCGTGATCGGCAGGCCGTTCCACGTCAGATGGCCCTTTTTGTAGTTTCCGGCCTTGGCCTGCGCGGCGGTGGGCTTGGCGGTGTCGGCCGCCGCGTCCCGGATGCGCTGGGCTAGGTATTCGCTGTATCGCTCTACCAGGCCCGCGCGGCGCTCGGCGAAGGGGACGGCCGAAAGATCGTCGTCGTCCGCCGCGTGGCCGCCCTGCGTGCCGCTGCTGCCGTGGCGCTTAAGCTGGGAATTCAGGTAATCCGCGATATGCTCCATGAATTCCGGGCTGGTGATCGACGGGACGGGCTTGGCGTTTTCGCTCAGAAGATCGAAGGCCGTTTGCGCGTTGTGATCGTTGGTATGGGTCTCATTGGGGTCATCCGAGCGGCGGAAGATGCCGGGGAATTCGTCGGCCAGGTCCTCGAGTTGATCGAAGCCCTTCTTCAATTCCTGCTCATCGGCCCCCTTCTCGACCAGCTGTTTGGCCGTCCGCGCGTTGAGATTGAAGCGTGATTTGAGGGTTTGCTTGGCTTTTTCGCGCTGGCTGTGCTGGCCGTGGAATTCTTCATAAAGGTCTTTTGCCAGGCCGTGGAAGTCTTCGGGCTTCATATCCCAATCGGAGGCGTTTTGCTTGACCCAGGATTGATAGTGGCCGGATCCCTCGATTGGGTCGGGCTGTTTGACGGCGGGTGTTTCGAACCCGGCGCGCGCCTGTTCGCGCATCTTGGCCTCGGCATCCCGTTTTGCCTTTGCGCCCTCGAAAACCTGCCTGGCATTGGTCCATTTTGGCTGGCCCCACTTATTCTTGCCCGCCAGCGGGTTGTACTCGGCTTTGACCGAGCCTCCGGGCTTGCCAGTCTGCGGATCAATCCCCAGCCGGCTCATGGCGTCCCGTTCTGACGGTGGGACAGCACCGGAGGGGACTGGCGGGCGCTGGCGGGCCTCTGGCGGCTGCTCGACATTGGCGCCCTCGAATCCCGATAGCCGGCCCTGGCCAGGATCGTCGAGCCGTCGGCCTTCCCACGGCTTCTTACTGCGGGCCAGCTGTTTTACAGCGTCTTCGTAGCCACCAGGCCCAAAGCCTTCCCGCATGGCCTGCAATTCCTTGAAGGCCTCGGGGGCGTTTTTGGCGGCTGCCGCTTCGTGCTCCGTCATCACAGAGCCGCCCTGATTGCCGGCATTGCCTTTGGCGGCTGCACGCTGGTTTATCTTCTCTTGGCGCTCATGGTCGTTGGCCAGCTTCGTCTGGTGGCCGTGGATTGAATTCAGAGCTGCCACATAGGAGCGCCAGCGAGCATTGCCCTTGGTCGATAATCCGCCAGCCAGTTCCTGCTGCCAGAGGGCGGTGGCCTGCTCGATTTGCTGCTTGGTGGCGTCCGCGATTTCGCGCGGAGTCTGCGGACCGCCGGCTTTGGGCTTATTTTGCGGTTTATCAAATAGGGCAGATACGCTTTCCAGCTGTTTTGGCGTGGCCAGCGACGAGGGGGGGCGGGCAATTACGGGGGGCGGCACAGGCGGCGGAACGTGAGTTGCCGGCGACTGCGGCTGGGCAGGCTGACCGGGGATCGACTGGCCCGATCCTAGCGAACCAGCCGGCCCCTGCTGAGACATCGGGACACCAGGGGGCGACATTGCGGGCCTTGTCGCCCCCTGGTTACCGGTGGCTGCTGGATTCCCGCCAGTGTTAGCCCCAGTCATAGCCCGAGCGACTACACCCGTCTGATTGGTGTATTTGACTTGGTGCCGACCCGATGAATCTGCGGGCCAAACAATCATTGATCCTGCAGGCGTTGCGTACCCCAGACGCCCCTGCCCCAGATCGACCGCTTGTCCTACCGAGGCGGATCCGTTCTTTGGCGGAGCGGCGGTTTTCCGCAGGTGGTCATAAACTTGCCGCGCCTGCTCTGGCGCAAAGGCTTGCGTTACTATGGCGCCACCGGCTTGAACATCCGGGTGGGCATGTAACGCAGCCATGACGCCCCGAATCGGATCGGCGACGGCGGATAGCTGGCTTTTGGTGAAGGCATGGCGCTGCGCGTGATCGACTCCGTTGGCAGGCTGCATAGACGCGTTTGACTCGCCACGGAACTTCTTGGCCCATGAGCTATCCGGGTCACCCTTGCCGCTGGCAATAGACTGCTCGCGCTGGGAGCCGACAACGGGCGGCGCGCCTTCATGTTGTGGAACATATTGCCCCGGCCTTGATGGTGGAGTCGCGCCAGCGCCGGGAGCCGACGAGAATTCGCCTTTGTTTTCTGGCCGGCCGCCGCGGGGGTGCTTGGATTCTTCGAAGTTGCCGCCGCCATACGGACTCAACTGGCCAGTGGATGGGCCGACTTGCACCGCATTCCGCTTCTCGGCGTATTTTTCGACACCCCTAGTACACAGAGCCATGAGGCGGGACATGCGCTATCACTCCGCATTTGGCCCGCTCCTGCATTCCGCTCTAAAAATATAACCGCTTGCAACAGCCTATAACACAGCGGCCACTCCCGCTGACTACACCGACGCCAACGGTATCCGACACGAACCCGTCCCTGCATTCCACTGTAAAAAGTCTATTACGTCGAACCGCGGCGGCGCGATGCGCGTGCATCACGGACCTGCATTCCACTACCAAATTGCTGGAACCTTCACCCGGATCCCAGATGACCAACGGCAGCCCAACCCTGCATTCCACTGTAAAACTCCCGCTTACTACACCGTTTCCGTCGCCACGCGGTCGCTGAATCAGCCTGCATTCCACTGTAAAACTCCCGCTTACTACACCATTGCTTCGTTCCACATTTCCCATATCCCACCTGCATTCCACTGTAAAACTCCCGCTTACTACACCTGATGCCAGACTAAACCCCAACCGATTCAGTCTTTAACAACCGCTGCAGCTCTTCAATTCTGCCTTGCAGCCGCTGATTCTCATTCTCTAAATCGCGGATTCTGGCGCGGAGCTGATCGGTCTCACTGACGTACCGCGCAACCTCTGTGGCCAGATTGGCAGACTTGGTTCGCTCTTCTCCGAGATCGGCTTTGATGCGCTCCAACTCCTTCGCCGAGGGGCGATTGATCGGTGCCCGCGGCGGTGATTCCTTGGCCTCTTCGGCATTGCGCTTGACAATGCTCTCCGCCAGCATGTCGGCCAATGACGCAGACCGCCATTGCCCACGCGCTGGAAAATATCTCATCATCAATTCGGCCTCGGCAAACGTCAAATTGAAACCGCCGAGCAGATCGTCCAGACATCCCACCGCCTTATCAAACTCGCCGCCGTAGAAGTCCAGAAAGCCAGCGTCCTTGGAAACGGCTATCATCCGCTCCACCGCGTCGTAAATGTTCTCGCGGGAATTCTTGATCAGCTCCGTGGCCTCATTCAGCAGCGTTTCCCATTTCTTCCGTGCCATCCTTCATCCTCCTTTTCGTGAACTGGACCAATCTCGGCGTACCACACGACGAGCACCACTTCTCTGCTCTCTGCAAATACTCATTGGCACTAACGCTAACCGGCTGGCCACACAAGCAGCAGGGTAACGTGAAGCGTTGCCTTACGCCACGGCCTGCGCGTCGAGTGTCTTTCGGCGACGATCCCACTTGCGCACCTCGATAACGATGCCAGTGCCTTCGGTTTTGTACTGCAATTGGCTAGCGACCTGATACCACGCCCAGCCCGAGCTGTCGCGACGGCCGGGAACCTTCCCGACGGTGGCCAATAGGCGAGTTTCTGCCTTCCAGCCTTCGGGCTGGCAATAAACGATTTTCCCGATGGCGCGCTCCTGGCAAATACGGATAACGCGGCTGGTCAGATCGTGATTCAGAGTAGTACACAGGTCTCGCCAGTCCCTTGCAAATTGATCCTTCCAGTCCATCGCCCGGTCAACTCCGTGCCCCTTTCCGCCGCGCTGGGCATAGCGGTAATTCTCTTGCCGTCCCCATCGCGAATAGAGCATGGTCCGCCGGCGGTGCTCGACAATCTTGCTATCGCCTTGCAGGTAATAGGGCCGGTTGTCTCCGGGTAATACCAATGCCCAAGCTCGATCCTGCATCGGAACCAAAAGGGCGATTAGCTCAGGATTGACCTTGGGATGCTCCTTTGCGGCGTCCCTGACGCAGACGTGCACAAACCATTTATTGCGTCGGTCATCGTAAACAAGCGAAGACCCGCACAGTTCAGCGCTCCCGCCGATGATGCGCTTGAGCACTGCGGTATGGCCGTGAATCCCGCGGCGGTTGGTAATCAACTCAATCTCATAGGGAACGCTGGGCGCTGCGCGTTTTCCTGTCACCGGCTGACGATCAAGACGCAAGGTGACGCGCCACTGCTGACAGGCGACGTCCGGGGGAAGGATTCGCGTTTGCTCTACCTTTTTGGTGAACGGGATCGGCTGCTTGCGCGTGCTCGATGGAATCGACTCGCGGCAAAGCAAGATCGCGTGCCACCTAGGTAGATTCCCATTTGACGCCTTGCCGGCCGTGATTTTGCCTTGGGTGATGTTGCGTGCTAGTTCACGGGTTGAAGCGTGCAGGTCGGGGCAGGCGTCGGCTACCGCGTCGTAAATAGCCTTTGCGCAGGATTTGTTGATGGCCTTTACATCGCACTTCGGCTTGGGGCCGCGCTTCGTTTCATGCCACTGCCGAAGCTGGGCATAAAACTTCCTGAGCAGTCGAGGCGTGCCATTTTGGACGTGCCAGCAGAGCCACGTTTGCCAGGTGCAGTTGACGGCCTCTTGCACCTGTCCGGCTAGCTCTCGCCATTTGGCTTTGATGGCCTTTTGATCGCCAGTGACCTTGAACACTTCAAACTTCAAAACGCGAATTGCCGTCATTTTTCGATCCTCAAAATAAGTGTGGTTCGGCTAGGACTCCTGCATTCCACTGCTAAACCAATTACGCCAGATGCACTACGATCCGAGACCTGCATTCCACCTTCGAGAGAGCGGCTGCGTGCCTGATTCCACAAAGCTTTCCAGAGCAACTGCGCCAGGGCCGCTGTCGAACGGTATGAGCAGAAGCTGGCCCCTGCATTCCACAAACGAATTCCCAAGCGCTGCGCCGGCACGATCACAACCCAGTTGGCAGCAATAAGAAACGACGACATTTGCGAGCACCGTTCAAAAAACGCTTGCGATGGCGGCCATTGCTGACCGCCGCTCGCAAGCGCCGTGGAATAGCCGGTTTTTCTCCGGCCTCTAATAGCGAGCGTTAGCGGCTCTCGAAGTCCGCCACTTCATCGCTTTGCCGCGGGCAGGTCCGCGGAGTGCGCCTTGCGGCGCGTTTTTTCCGGCTGGCAACCAGGAAGATACGCGCCACATAAGCGAGTGCTCTACACGGTTGCCAGCCGATGCGAAGGATTATGGCAACCAAATCTTGTTAGTCAATCCCCGCCAAACAGATTTTCTGACACGTAACGAGAATGGGGGCGAATGGCTGAGAAACGAGATACCATCGACTTACCCTCTAGATACCCGTGGATTAGGGTTCAGTGACCCGATTTGATAAGTCCGGTAATTTCAACAATCCTGTCTTCGGCTTCGATGATGTTTGCCAAATGTGTTGCTGCGCGTGGGCCATTGCGATCAGCGTCAAAGGCCTTCCATTCAGACACCTTGGTCCGCTGCAGCAAATCTAGCGCGTGCCGGTTGTCGATCCACACCGACATTGTTTGGTAGTGACCGATCGGGCCGTCGTCAGACGCCTTGCTTTTAACGAAAGTCCCGACGGCCAGAGCAGCAAGCGATTAAAGGAGAGCACGTCGGTTCATCGGAACAACTGCAAAAATATCCAGATTTGAAAACGCAGCTCAGCTAGAGCGCGCTGCAATTCGTACGGGGCTTCGGAAAGTTTGCGTTTCGTGCGCCGATCCATGCGGCCAAGTGTATCTATCGGCTGCCTTTCTCCGCAAGCGCCTTCCGCTTCTTCTTCGGTGGCTCGGCGCTCTTGGGCATCGAGGGCAATGGCGTCTTACCGGCCAAATCCAATCCCTCGAATAGCTTGTTCTGTCCCGGCGCATCGTTCAGGCCGTGGAAGAAGGCATTTTGCTGGCCCTTGGAGGTATCGGGCGCCTTGGATTTGTCGGCAGGGTCCCAGGTGCTTTGGCGCTGTAGAGCAAAACCGCCCTCAGACTCAGGCGATCGCGCATCATCACCGGCAGGAGGATTGTGACCGCCAGCTGCTGCATCCGAGGGAGGAGATTCAAGACCGCCCGCACCAGCCCGGTGAGTCGATCCGCCGGGCATCCCTGCGTGCGGCATATCGGACGGCTCCGGTTCTGATGGGGGCGGGTTTGCGGTGGGTAATTCCGCTTGGCCCGTGGCGTGCGCGTGATTGCGCAAGGCTTCCATCCGTTCATGGTCACCAGATAAGAGCGCCGCGAGCTGCTCAGGCGGAACGTCGGATTGCGCCAGGTGCTGAAATAGTCCCTGCTGGGTGGCTTTGACGTGAGGATCCGGCGAGTGCTCGGCTTCGTGGAGCTTGGCGGCCATTTCGTGGAAGAGCATCCCTTGGCCGAATTGGTGAGGCAGGGATGATCCGCCGGACTTCTCGACCCATTGGCCGCCGTGGCCGCGGGGGTGCAGCTCTTCGCGCCACAGGTGATGCTGCTTGATGTTGGTATCGCCCATGGCGGGCAATGGCTGCTGGCCGGGGCTGCTGCGAATCTGTCGCCGGCGGGCGTAACGCTCGACGTCGCCCTGATTCTCGGCGTATTGTGCTGGCCCGCCGGCCTCAGTAGGGTTTGGCGCTGGCTCCCCGCCGGGTGGTTGACCGCCAATCTCCGCAGCCAGCGGTCCGAACATATCTTGCATGCTGCCGGGTGGCTCGACCTGCGATGGAATCGCGCCAGCCGGCCCGTCGCTTAAAGACCCCGGAATCTGCATCGGCTGCGCCAGCTGCGGATTCTGCAACACCCGATCGGTGTCCTTGGGCATCGAGGCGCCGATGATCGATAGGACTTCCTCTTCCTTGAGGCGCGCGCCCATGTTCCAGGCCGCTTGATAGCCCTGCATCTTGCGATCGGCATCCGGTGATTCCGTGTCGATGACGAAGCGCAGATAGATGCCGCGGCTCTTGGGGAAATTCCACAGCTGCAGATGGCGGAGGAAGTCTCTTGTGAGCGTCTCTTCCCGGCCGACGGCGTCAAACTTCACGATATCGGCGAACGTTGCCATATGGGCATCCGCCACGCCCGATCCCAATCCCGTGCCCGCCGCTTCGCTGGTTAACGTCTGGCCAAGGATGTAGCGCTTAATCTTGTGCGCAAAATAATCCTTGATCACGGACATCGCCGCATCGATCCCACCGAGGCCTGGCTCGATATGTTCGACGCCGAATTGCTCCGCCCCTTCCCCGCGCTCGGCCGGGACGATCAACACCGTGCGCCCGCCGCTAGTCACCTTCTTGGCCGCATTCTCGCAGCGGATGCGCGCCTGATCATTGCCCGCGGGATACTTCCAGATTTCCACGCCAAAGGCCGAGCGCTCTAAATAGCTCAGGACGTCGGCCAGGCATTCGATCATCCCGTACCAGGTCCAGTAGATGCGGTCCCGGATGCCGACGCCGTGAATGGAGCCGGCGCGAATCGGATCGTCGAAAGGGCCGTCCTCGACAATATGCTTGTCGAGAATCAGCAGCTTGCGCTGTTGGCTGTTGAGCCAGAACGTCAGGCCAAACTGGGTGGACTCGATATTGTCGTGGACGTTGCCAAATTCATCGGTCCAGACGCGGGAATTAAGATCGTGATAGCCACCCGTGACGCGGATGCCGACTTGGTCCGGGTCGCATTCCTTGGAGCCGTCATCCCAGCGGAAGACGAACTTATCGCCGTGTCGCGGCTCCCAGCGCTTGACGAGCGTGCGCATATGCCCGCCCACCCATTCCTTGTGGTATTGGGGGGCGACTCCCGCGCGGCCGTACCAGTGGCAATCGGCCAGCGCGTACCGCATTTTCGTGAAATCGGGAGTGCGGCGGACGATGCGCGTCATTTCATCGACGAGCTGCCGCTGTTCGATCGACTGACTATCTTCCGGCTCGATATGCCAATTCAGCAGGGCCACGGCCCGCTGGCGGGCTTCCACCGATTCCATGATGCCGCAGTCGGTGCGCATCTTGTCGGCATTGACCCGGCTGTCCCTTAGCGCTTCATCCGCCCAGGAATAGGCCTTGGTCCCGACTCGCCCGCTGACCGTCAGGATATGGGGGACGACTTGCTCCGCGAAATTCGGCGGAGCTCCCGGCCAATTAGAGGATGGGTCCTTTGTGACCGTAGCCAGGAAGGAGGCGGGCAGCGCTCGGGGATCGACGACGACAGGGCGGGAATCGAGGCCCGACGAGAGAAGGCGGGACATGCGCTTTCCTTCGCAGGCCCGCTAGGAATGCGCTAACTATGATACGTGGATTGCCTGCTCAATACACCCCAACCCGGATGATGCCGGTTTCGATCGTGGCACAAGGAACCGTCTGCAAATCGGCCATCGTGCGCAATTGACGTAAGATCAGAGCCAGCTTGAGCCATTCGGCTTTGGCTTCGGCCGTGCCGTCGAGCCTAACCCCGATATCGGCCGCAATTCGCTCGCAGCGACCGGCGTATTCCTCGGCAGCCGCAAATAGTTCCGGTGCGGTCATATTCCGACTTCCGCAAGAGAGACTTCCCGGCCGCAGGCAATGGCCTGCATCAGTTCCAGCGTTTCGGGGTTGGCTGCATAGCCCGGATGGTCGCGCCCGCAGGCTTCGATCGAGACGACGATTTGGGAAGCGCTATAGCCCTTCTTGAGCAGGACGCGCCACAGAGGGAGCACGGGAAAATCAGCGTCGTGCTGCCACAGATCGTAGATGCGCTTGAGCTGCTGGGCCTCGGTCATGGCTGACCGGCTTCCGTGGTGGCCCGCAGTTGAATGATCGTCGTTAGTTCGCGTTTATAGGAACTACCATCCCGTCGCCGCGTCCAGATGGGGTGGTCTCAACTATGGTTATCAGCTTGCAAACATCCGCCGGCGTCAAAGGAATCTCAGCAACAACTTGGCTGCCATCGATTCGCGTGTATTTGTCGTCCGAATGACCGGAGACACCAAGCGAGGCGTGGAACACCGCTTTAGCCGCGTCGCGCATGCCTTTGAATGATCCGTCGTGCTGGGCCGCGATGACGAGCTTTATGGTGGCATCCATTACCTACCCCTATTCGGCTCCCCGCGATTCGGCCCGCCGCGCTCCGGCTCACCCCGGTCAGGCATCCAGGGCCGTTCAGGCAGGCTACTCCGCACAAAGCCCCTGCGTCCAGTCCCAGGAGTCGGCAGTGTGCGCTGCCGCAGTCCCCACTGGGTTGTTTTCCGTGGAACGTATAGCCCGCCCGTCGGCACCTGCACGCCGCCCACCAGGCGATAGGGGAAGCGATGATCCCACTTCGAGCCGCGCACGCGGAGGTATTCCCAGACCGCGCCGCCGGCGGATTGATTGGTGGCCGCCGCGGCAAAGGCTCGGTACTTGCGCCATGGGACATCGAAATAGGCGTACATCGGTCCCGGTCCATTGGGCCGATGCTCCATCCCCGGATACCAGGGCCGGAAAGTCACGTAGAGGATGCCCGAGCGCTCTTGGAATCGTCCGCGCGGATCGGTTTCCTCTTCAAAGACGAAGCTATAGACGTTGGAGCTTTCCGGGGTTCTGATTTCCCGGTTAAGAATCGCTTCCATCGACTCAGGATCGTACGATGCGCTATCGCGGCCGACGAGCGGTATGCCGTGCTCATCGGGCCATTCGTCGCCCGTCGTCGGTGGCCGGCCAGGCGGATCCCCGCCGCCGCCGGCGTCAATCTGCTGGTTGACATCGTTCAACCGGTCCATGACCTCTTGGGGGGTCAATTCCCTTGGGCCGTTTTTGCCGAGGGCCTTGCGCGCTGCCGATAGGCCCCGCTGATAATGCGGGCTGCCCTTGTCCATCGTCAGATATTCGCCGCCCAGGGCGCGAATCAGGGCGACGGCGCTTTCGAGCTGCTCGTTATAGAGCGATCGACCGCTACCGCCGATCGCTAGCTGGATGGCTTGCCCCAATGGACCCAGGGCGCCGAGCAATTGGCTCATTAGCCCACTGGCGCGGCTGGAATAGCGCTCGGGCTGCTCGCCGGCCATGACCTGCGCCAGCTCGCGGATGGTGCGCTGGGCCTGAGACGATCCCAAGGCGCGTTCGATTTCCGGGGCCTTGCGCTTGGAGCTCGACCAGACTTTGACGAAGGCCGCGGCGCGGCCGATCGAGCTATTGCCGTAATTGCGGACGGCTTGGCGCGCTACGGCCTTTTGGGCGAGTTGAAAGAGCGAGGAGGCCATCAGGCGTCCTTTGCGGCCCGCTCTAGCATCCGGTTCAATTTACGCATCACCCTAAGCAGCAAGCCAGATAAATCCGACTCACCGTAAAGCGATCGCAAGGACAGGTTTTCGCATATACAGTGTTTGCCGTCGCCGCCAGCGATGACGACGCAATCAAGTTTCCGGTCGATGGTAACCGACCAGCCGCGCCAGCCGGCCGCTCGAATCAGATCGATGGCGGCGGATAGACGATCGTGGAAATCCTCGAACATCATAGCGGCCTGCTTATAGATTTCCTTCACCGTCCAATACCGAGTATCGCCGTCCACTTGGACTTGTGCGCCTACTTTGATATCGCGCGGTATCCATTCCACCAATTCCACTTCCTTGCCGCCGAGCAGGGGCTTGTGCACCAGCTTGGCTTGGACGGTGCCGGCGCGGGGCTGCTGGACTTGATATTTGGCCGAGGCTTTGGCGCTCATCCGCCCCGCTCTATTTCAAAGTTGTTAGTGGATTTTGCCGGTATTCGATGTACCGCAGTCCGCCTTGGAGCACATGCTCATCGTACCAGCCACGATAGCCATAGCCCCAGACGATCGAGCCGTCCCACAGCTCAAGGCGATCGGCACATCGAACGATCCCACCCTCGGGCGCTTTCACAAAGCGGCGGAGCATGCCCGCACCGATTACGACCTCTTGGCCGTTTTCATCGAATAAGCAGCCAGACCGATCGACGCGAGCCATTATCCGCTCCGTTCCTTGTCGTAAATGATTTCGTTTAGCCGGTCGCGGAGCTGCTTTACTTGAGCCACATCGGCGCGCTCTAGCTCAAACGGTTCCGGCATCATCAGGAATGCCAAATCATCGCGCTGCTGGTAGATGCCGGCCAGTGACTGTTCAAGCTTATCTTTCAAACCGGGTTGCCCAACAGGGTAGCGAATGACGCAAAGAGAGCCGGCGGGGACGGCCTCGATCGGGTTCCCGCAAAGCGTTGGCGCTGCCGCCTGAACACCGGTGCCGCGCAAGATCCCCGGACATTGGTCGGCCGCGATTTGGAGCTGCCTTGTGCCCCAGTCTGCAACCAACTCCCTGACCCTCTCCAATGTCTCCGCATCCTGAACCGGATACACAAACTCGCGCGCCGGCATCACGCCACGTTCAAGAAGTTCCCGGATGCTGCCTTCCAAACCGCGAGCGCTCGGCATGGTGGAGATTACCGTCGTCCATCCGAGAAACTTAGCGTCATTCACCACCCCATTGGCGTCGCGCACGTCCGCGAAATGCCCAAGATCAACGCGAGTGTAAAACTCGATACCGCTGTTTTCGACCTCGGTGGCCAAATGGCGAAGGGTCTCAGCCAGCTTTGCACCTGCGATGTTCATAACCCGCGTCTCCGCGCCCTGCTTCTCACCAGCGTCAAACCAAAGTGCTCGGCATCCTGCTCAATCTCAGGCCGTGAAATTGTACCAGGATCGAGATTGCCGAACTTCGTCAGCCAGTTGAAGGCCCCCGATACCGCATCCACCTGATCGGAGAAAGCGTAATCGGGGAAGCCGCAATTGTGAGTCAGGATGCCCTCGGCAAAGTATTCATGCTGGCCCTCAACTTCCAGGTTCCACGTTTCCTCGACGCCGCTGATGCGCCAAGGCGACACCACAGGATCGAGAGCAGGTCTCCCTGGCTCGAACCTTGGGCTGGAATTGTTTTCCGCAGATAAGACACTGTTTGGGTTCGCATCGCATGTTGGGCCCGTGGTGCTTCCCAAAGCAGGCTCTGCAACAAAAGCGGGACTTTGGCGACCCCGAGGCGAATTCCTTCCCGCATACCTCACACTTGTGCTGATACCAAGTAACCCCCTTGCCGCCACGTCGGCAAAGTCGAAGGCTACATGCCTTGCTGCAGGTTTTGCTGCTTCCCGTGTCGGCGCTGAAATACCGCTTTCCGCACCACTGGCAAACGCGACGGCGTTTTTTTGGCCGCGGAACGTCCCCGGCAAGGACGTGATCCCGCATATGGTTTGGGGCAGTCTTGCAGACGAGATTATCGGGGCCGTTGTCGAGCGTATCGCCGTTGTCGTGGTGGACATGGCAGCCCTTTGGAACCGGACCATTCTCCCGCTCGTAAATTCTCCGGTGAAGCTCCTCAGTGCGGCCGCTTCGAAATCCGCTGAAGTAATTCCGCTTGGTGGCTGATTTGGCATCAGGGTAGAGCCAATACCAAACCCCGTCGTACAAGACACCAATTCGTCGCCCGCCTTTATTTGATCGGCCGAGACAAATTGCCTCCCCATGACGAACACGGGATGCGAGGGCGTGCAATTCAGCGTCAGCCCAGAGCGTGTCGAGATTTTTCCGACGACGGCGCCGATAGACGTTCTTCGGCAGATTTTCACTTTTCGCCATCCTGCCCTAGTCCAAACGCTATCTTTTGCTGTTATGCCACATATCGGAATCCAGCCGCGCATTGTAAGCACTCTGGAATTTCGGACTAGGCACATTTCAAGCAGAAATTCATCGTTCCACGGCCCGGCCTTCAAATACACGTTCCCGGCCTCGGCCTGCGCGGCAATGCCCATCGCCCGCACTACCTTGGCCTCACCCGGCAATTCGACCTTATCCACCATCCGGCTGCGCTTGCCAGAGACGATATCCCGATAGACGGGGAAGCCAACCAGGCGGCGGATGAATTGCTCGGAGATTTCCTTGCCCGCCGAGCCGCCTTCCTGCTCGCCGACGATGAACACCGTATTGCCGTATTTTTTTGCGTCCCGGTGGGCGGTATCGACAATCACGTCATCGCGCTGCTTGGCCGACCATTGGCCACGGATTACGTCCTCGACATACCACAGGCCATCGGGAGTAAACGCCATCAGGCAGCCGGCGGTGTATTTGCCCGAGCCGTGGGAAGCGGCCCGGTCCCAATAGCGGCAGCGGGCGGCGATCGCGGGGACCGTATCGACGGCGCGGAACCATTCCCCGCGGAAGATCAGCCCTTCCAGATCGACGAATTCCCCGGCCAGCTCTTGAGCTGCTAGCGTGCTCGAATAGTGACTGCGGATCGAATCGTAGTATTCGGGCGGCAGAAACGGATTTTCGAGCGTATGGGCGCGGACTAAGACCGTGCCCCGCTTGGGCCGATAATAGCGGCCGGCGATTTCCTTGATGTTTTCATCGTCGTATCCCGCTTTGCCAGATTCGATCAGTTGCCGGATAGGATCGTCGGACGTCAGCTCTTCGTAGAAGGTTTCGAACGTCCAATGCCGGCGCCCTCGAGGCGTGAAGGTTAAGACCAGCTCACCCATTTGGCCCTGATGTCTCAGCGTAGCCAAACCAATGAGAAAGGCGTCCTTGTGCATGAGACTGGCTTCGTCGAGCCACAGGCCAGGCAGCGAGGGACCGCGGAGGCGCTCGGGGTTATCGGCCGAGCGGAACGATAATTGGGCTTCCCCGCCGTCCTGAGTGCGGAAGAGCACCTTGGGCTTGGTCCCGCGCGTGCCCTTGATCCAGACGCGTAGCTTCTTGGCCACTTCCTCGAAGGCCGCATATGTCGCGTCTTCGATCATCGTGTACGTGGGAGCGGCTGCCATCCACCGCTGGCCGTTTTTGGCCCGCTCGATGACGCGCAGGGCGCCGATCGAGCTTTTTCCCGCCCCGCGGCCGGCGCAGAAACCGGTCACCAATTCTTGAGACCGGCAGAAAAAATCCTGCTTGGGCGAAACGGGATATGTAAACAGGCGCGCAACCATTGGCCCCTGGCAGATGCGCGGAAGATGATCAGCGGATTACGAGGGAGCACGGCTCCCGACACTCTGATAGGTGAAGACGCCGGCAATCCGGACGTTGGCCGATTGAACGACCTGGATTTTCTTGCCCGCGCCAGAATCACCCCAGCCCAGGCCGCTGACCGGCAGCACGATGCTGGCACCCGAGGCCAAGCGGAATGGTCCAGCCAGCACTTTTGGCGAGCCGGCATTGTCCTGGATCGTTACCAGGCAGGCCGTGGCTGCGTCGTTATTGGAGAGCGCGACCCCCAGCAGCCTTGTTGGCCGGCCTTGGGCGTCGGCAGCAACCGCGTCCCCCGTATCGTTACCAGTATGGTCATAGACGATGGACGCAACGGGCCCGACCGCTTCGGTCAGCATAGGATTACTCCCTTTGGCCCGCTGACGGGGTCGCTACGCCTTCGATGATGCCGAGGGCCTTGGCCTGCTCGAGCTTCAAAGATTCGTACTGACCCACCTGCTCGCGCGATTCTAACACTACGCGGACGAATTGTGGAGTTTGTTGCTCCGCTGCGCCCTCGAATTTATCCTTGCCGATCAGGCCTTGGATTTCGCAGATTTTGGCCTCGGCATTGATAATCACGTTCAAAAATGCCGCGTCCCCCGCCTGGCCGCGGACTTTGCGCTTGCTGGGGACCAAGCGGCCGCGGCTATTGGCTTCCTGCTCGGTAGTGACGTCATCCTCGCGCGACCGCTCAAAAGCTTCCCAGGCCTCATGCTGGACTTGGCGCAGGAGAGCTATTTCCCGCTGCGCCATTTGGTCATCGAGATAGATGGCGTCGATGATCCGGCGCTGACGCACTTCCTTGGCGTCCCGCTGGACCGTCAATTGGGCGATGCCGAGCTTGGCGGCGATCGCACTGGTTTTGTAACCCTTCTCGAGATATTCAAGGACTAGGGCCCGGCGATTCTCAACAACCGTTCTTTGAGCGGCATTCGGCCGGCCCGAGGCCACGCGATGCTTGCTCATTTGGTCTCCGCCAGTTCCGCGTCACGAATAATCTTCCCCACCCGCTGATAGTTCAGGTTGGGATCGCAATCCTTGAGCGCCTTGGCAATGTCGCCTGGCTTGACGCCGTCGGCGGCCATCGCCAGAACGCGGGCGGGGATATCGGCCCCCAGCTCTTCGTGGCTGTTGAGGGCCTGCACGCGCATAACCTCGGCCTTCTCGACAATATCCCGCTCTTCGTCGGTGTCGGCGCGGCCCTTGCGCAAGACGTCGGCCACCACATTGCCATCGAGCGGCAAGCCGAGCTCGGCCGCCACAGCCTGCACATAAGCCTTTGTCGTGTGCTTCATCTTGCAGATTTGGGCGCTGTTTGTGCCGCTGCGGATAAGATCCTCGATCGACTCCGGGGATTCACGCTTGGCGACAGGCTGGGGACGATCCTGGCCACCGGCGCGGGACTTACCGATGCGATTGGCCCGCTCTTCCCATTTGGCGGCCATTTCGGCAGCGAACCTGACTTTCGACGGATGGACCCAATCGGCCGGTTCATAATGCGTGCCGGGAGCGGTGATTTCCTCCTGCACCTTGCCCGTGTCCGGGCTGCCGTTGCCGTCGTACCAGCCGTACATTTTGGCGATTTTTTCCAACGTGCACGGCGGTTTGAGATTGATCAGCGTGCCGATCGGCTCGGGCAGCTTATAGGTGCGGAGCGTCAATTCCTTGGTCACCACTTCGAAGGCGTTCCAGACTTCGGGTGTGCCCGAGGGATCCGGCGGATCGGCAGCCGTGCGGAATTTATCTGCCCAGGCAAAGAAAGCATCGTCGAAGGCATCAATGGCCAAGACGAGCGGATAGGCGTCCGGCTCGATATCGATCCGATCGACCAGCTCGAAGAGCGCGGCGGCCGCTTCCTCGACTTCCTGGCTGACTTGCTTGCGCTGTACACCGTGCCAGAGGACGGCCGGCGCTCCGGTGATGGAGAGATTTTCCCAGGCGGTGATGGCCCGCTTGAGACCTTCCACCGCTTTGACGATGGCGCTGCGCTTTAGAGGCCCGCTCATTTCGGAATCCTTTCAGGAAATTGGCCCGCGGGGTTGATTTGTATCAGGTTGTCGGTGTGCGGCCGGTCCGTGCCTTGGTCGTGAAATAGTCCTCGACTTCTAGCTTGCCGGCTGACGTTTCAGCCATTACCCGTAAAGAATACTTGGTTCCAGCCTCGATGCTCAGGGCATCATCCAGGTCGATTTCATAATCGCCGTTGGAGCCGTCCACGTATTCGCCATCGCCGTCCTCGACTACTTCGCCATCGGGATACTTGGCGGTGCGCACTTCCCAGGTGACATCGGCATCGTCGATATAGGCGCCGGTGAGGGAGTCCTTGACTCCCTTGAGCAAGACGGTGTTATCGTTGCGAACGAAGATCATGGGGCCGGCTCTCCCAGCTTCGCGGACACGGTCGGCGCTATTTGCACGGCGCCGTGTACCGCTGGCTCGATCGACAGATGGCCCAAAACTGCCGGCTCGCATTCTAACGCGCCAAAGATCAGGCGGCCGGTGAAAATAGCCCGTCCAGCCAGGTCGGCAAACGGAGCGTCGGCAAAGGCTTCATCCCCGAACATTTAGCCCCCGATATGCTCGGCGGCGGTCTCGACCGCTGCTTTCGCCGCTTCCGCATCCTTTTGCTTCCTGACCGTTTGCACTAGGGCATCGATATCGAGGTTCGCATCGAGTGCGTTGGCGATTGCCTCAGCGGCTGCGTTGGCCTTGGCTTCGTCTTCCCTGCGTTTCAGCTCCGCCCTTCCCGCTTCCGTGCCATCGAGCAGCGTATCGAGCTTGGCGATCCACGCATCTTTGTCGCCGATCAGCTTGTCTTTCGCTTTCAGTGCTTCGCCATGTTCTTTGACCTTGGCCTCTATCTCCGCCTGCTTAGCTGTGATCGTTGCATCCCGTGCCTCAATCGTGGCCTTCAATTCGGCAATCTGCGTATCGCTGGCCTGCTTTTGGTCGGCGAGGGCTTTGGTGTGTTCGGCCTGCGTGGCTTCCAGGGTGGCCTTGGCGCTGTCCTGCGCGGCCTTGAGCGTGGCTGCTGCTGCATTGGCGGCGGCTTGGAAAGCAGCGTCTTTGTCGGCGGTGAGTTGTTCGATGGCGGTCTTGTGGGATGCCTCTTGGGCCTTGTTCTTCGCTTGCTCTTGGCCAACGGCGCTCGTCAGTGACGCCATTGCCTCGCCCAGATATTGCTGCACTACCGCGTCGGGCTGCTGGTAGGCCGGGTTGGGAATCACTGAGCCGATAAAGTTGTTCGTCTCGGTGTCCACGTGCGCTGTGCCGGTTTGCAGCGTCGTGTTGATGACGTATTCCACTTCCGCCTTATCGTTCAGGATGGGCGTGGCCTGGATAGCCAGTGAGAGCAGGATGTTTTCGCGTTTTTCGATGGCCATGATGGTTCCTAGCTGATCGTGATGCCGCTGGCGTTGGCGTTAAGCAGTCGGGCAATCGCCGTGCAGGTGTGATTGGTCGCGGTTCCGCCGGCGCGGGCAATTGTGACTTTGATCGTGAAGGTGTTGGTCGCGCCCACTGCGCCACTGACGGAGCTAATACTGCCCGTGACTGCGACCGCATTGCCGCCCGCCACCGTGACCGCTGCCGGTTGTGGCAGAATCGCACCGATGGCCACAACCGCATTGACGCCAGCCGTGCGGGTGACGTTGATGAGGTACTTAGCCAGTTGGGCCGATTCGTCAGCACCGATAGATCCGCCAGCGCCAGAGCGGCCGAGTAGATCGACCTCGATGCAGGCCGATTGAGCGGTATTGGGGATCGTGACAGTGAGTACGTCGGTGGCTGTGTTGTCGGCGATGGAGGCGACGGCTTTTTGCCGGATTGCCGTGCATGTTGCGCCACCGGAGACGCCCAAAAACAGGTTGTTTAGGCCAGTGATTGAGACGTTGGTGATTTGAAAGTCGCCATCAGTGTTGCTCTTAATCAGCGACGTATTGAGGCCGCCAGACGAGAGGAATTGCACCTGCCGAATGTCTAGCTCGCTGGTTGCGCCGCCAATGAGGTTGCCGGTAAAGCCAATCGCCCCCGTAAACGATGTAGTGCCCCCGCTGAGGTCTACTGTCCAATTGCCGCTGCTGTTGGTGAGGGTGAGGGTCTGAGTGCCAGCGTTGTTGCTGATTACCAGGACGCCATCGGACGGAGAAGCGATTCGAGTCTTGTTAGGTGTACTGGACCCAGTTTTGAAGTAGAAGTCGCCGCCGCAGATGGTGTCGAGCGTTGATCTGACGTTCGACGAGGACATGATTTGCCCGCTGGCGTCGAGCGTGCCGCACGTCAGCGGTGCATCAGCGCTGTCGTCAGCCAATCGGACGGCCAGTGTCGTGCTGCTACGCTTCAGGGCCGGAAAGCTGCTGGTTGTGCCGCCGAAGCATAGGCGGTTGAAATCAGTGATGTCCCAATTGTGGATTTTCATCACTCCATCAGACGGACTCGTGAACCCTGCACCGGCTGAGTAGGGTGTCGAGTAGGCGTAAACCGCCAAGAATCTAGCGTTGTTTCCGCAATTCACGGCTCCGCTGATCGTCGCACTTCCCGTCACCGCCAGCTTGTCAGTGCCAATCGTTGCACCGTTGATGGCCAGCGTGGCCATCTGCATACTGCCCGCTACACTCCCCTGCGCGCCTGTGCCGACGCCCCACACTCCCGCTGAAATCCGCGAGAGATTCGTGTCCGGCGTGTTCGCGTCCGTGTTGCTGCTGCCCAATGCGATATTCGCTGAGGCAGTCAAATAGAGCTTGGCTGTACCTGCGCCGGTTCCGCCGCATTGCAGGATCATCGTGCGGTTGCTGCCGCCCCCGTCGTAAATGTCGATGCCGCCGAGTTGTAGCGTGCCGGACTTGTTGCCTTGCGCCCCGGTGCCGACGGCGAGTGTCCCGGCAGCAGTGCGGGATATGTTCACGTCCTGCGTGCCATCGCCGTCGGTGCCACTCGCCCAAGAGACGTTGCCTGTGCTTCCCAGTTTCATCGCCCAAGTGGAATACGCGGTGAGATTCGAGCCAGTGATTTTCGGCCGATTCAAAGTGCCGAAGCGCAAGTCACCCGTCGTGCCGATGGATACGGCAGTCGTGCCCCCTGCTGTTTGGAAATCTAAAACCGCAATGTCGCCTTCACCAGCTGCCGGTCTAATAATCAGCGTAGGTGTGAATGAACCCGGCGAAGTCTTCTGAAGGAGAAGTTGCCCCGTCATCGTATCCCCTGCCTTCAGGACACGGAGGGTGTCGGCGGTAGAGCGCGCGGAGGCTTCGGCGGTGATGTTGGTTTGGAGGGTGGTGTCGGCGGCCTGGTAGGCGGTCGTAATCGCTGAGTCGGCAGCAGCTCTTGCGCTGGCTTCGCTGGCATCCGCTGCCTGATAGGCCGTAGTCAGGGCGGTATCGGCAGCGGCCCTGGCAGTGGCTTCGGCGCTGTCTCCCGCGGCCCTGGCCGTTGCTTCCGCCGAATCAGCTGCCGCTCGAGCTGAGGCCTCGGCCGTCACTGAGGCGGCCGTAGCGACCGTGTGATCGGTGTCGGAGAAGGTGATATTGCGCTGGGCCGTCAGTCCCAGGATGACGGACGATTGAATATTGCCGACGGCCGGGCCGAAGATGAACGGGTTAGTGCGCCGACAGGGCGGGACGAGGATGGTCTTGGTCCCGACACCCCAATCGACGGCGCTATTGCTGTTGCTCGAATCGAAAACGATCGTCCGCTCGAGCGTGCTGCCGTTCAGTGTCCCTAAGCCGCGTTCCACCCCCGCGGATCCGATGGCCAGATATTCCGTCGTGTCCCCATCGGACATGAAGCTGGCAAACGTGTGATAGAGCGCGGAGGCCGCGCCGCCGAGGGCATACGCACCGGTCCCCGTGGTGATAGTGGTTTCCCGGATGCGATCGGCGATTTTGTGGGCCATAGACTACCCGGTATTCCCCAGTCCGCTTACGTGCCCTTTAAGCTGGTGAGCCAGCGTTTTCCGTACTCGACCCCACCCGCCAGAATCGCCATGATCAGCATGGCCCGCGGATCCTTGACCGGATCGAACGTCGTGTAATTGAATTTCAGGCACAGACCCAGCGCGACGACGAGCAACACCACTCGGATAACGGGCCAAATCGGATGGTCGGCGGCTGGGATCATTGGTCTCACTCAGGCATTGGGTCGCAGTCGAGGCCCGATTTCGCCAACAGCTTTTGCACTTGGTTGGCCATCCAGTGCCGCCATTTGACGTTGTAAGCCCGGTCGGTTTTCAGCTCCTTGAGCTGATAGTCGATGAGCTGCAGGTCGTTATGCGTGATCCGATTTTCGGCCGCGGTTGATCGTTCTCGCGGATTGCGCCACTGTCTCAATTCCTCGGCCAGCGCCTTGATCACGTAGATCAGCACGCCGACGGTCAAAGCGTGTCCCGAGGCATCGGGCAATGCGTCCAGTGCGGCAAATAGCATCGTCCATGGTTCCTACTTGCGGGGTGTCCTTAGATGGCCCTGTTGTTCCATCCAGCCCGCCAAATAAATCCACTTCTGGCCCTGCTTGACCCACAGCACCGCCGAGATTCGCCCGTAGGGATCCCGCTGGCCTGAGTCCTCGGCGTAGAGCTGCCCTTGCCCGCCGCTGATCAAGATTCCCAGCGCGTCACGCGCTTTGATTCCCTTTCGGATTTCATCGTCGGTGACTTCCACCGTGCGCCGGCCCTTGGTCACTTCCCAGGCGTCGTATCCGGCTGCCCGGATCCCGGCCGCTTCCCCATCGGGACCAATGACGATCGACCGGCCCCAGCCCAGGTCAATCGATCCCTTGGTGATCGTGTCGCCGTCGTGCAGCACTTCGACCGTTACCGGCTTGGCACACGTCGGAGTCAGAGACTCAGAGACCTTGGCCGGGCGCATAGCCAGCACTGCGCAGACAATCGTGCCTGCGGCAATGGCTGTCACATGCTCGGCTTTGATGCTCATTGGTTACTGACCAGTGAATAAGAATGCCGGCGGGCCGCCTCTCCCAACGACCCGCCGGCTTCGCGCTCCGCTTGCACGCTTACCCGCCGCGATTACGACTCACGGCGACGGAAGCCGATCGGTTTCCGCGATTTCGAGGCAATAGGGCAAAGCCGTTGCCACTCTTGGCCACTGAGACGCTGGGACCGCCACCCCCACCGCCGCCAGCCACCGCCGACGCGCCGACCGGTGCCGCTGCCAGTAGAGGAGCCGATAGCGCTGGCGATTCGACAGCGACCACCGGGCCGCTTACGACCGTCCGCGATCGAGAACGCTGCGCCAGTGCCGAGAGCTGAGAGACGCTCGGTGCGGCGCTGGCCGTGGCCGTCGCCGAGGTCCGCGGCGCTGCCACCTGCTGCTGCTGCAATCGCAACAGGGTGTCGGCAATCGCCTGATTCTGAATCGCGGCCGCACTCGATACGCTCGACTGCTGCTGCACATTGCATTGCTGGGCATCGGCCACATTGACCATCACCAAGCAAACCGCGGTCAACGCGACCGCCAATACCTTCGCCAAACTCTTCATAACGACCGTCCTTTCAAAAAACGGGAACCTACGGGGAACGCTGCAAAACGTCGGCGACTTTGTTGAGCACCGGCGACTTGCTGGCCGCGGTCACATGACCGCTAGCCGTGTCCGCGTCCAAAATCGTGTCCAGAGCCGCCACGAATAACGCCCATTTGCGAGCGCGATCGGGCGAGCTGGTAAAAGCTGCGTCGATTTGCCGTCCGACTTCACCGACGACGTCGGCATCCGCCGGCATGAGGCCGGTGTCTAAGCGTTTGACAACGGAGCGAATCGTCCCGGCCACCATCCGCGCTTCCGCCTGGCGATCGTCGCTTTCGACCGTTTCCAGAGCGCCCAGCGTCAAATCCTCGATCGTGGGCGGGGGCGGTAGAGCGGCGGCCAGTTGCATAGCCGTCGGCTGGGGCGCTGGCGGCACCGGTTGATTGACGTCGAGAACCTCGACCTGAATATGATCGTGGGCGATTTGCTTGCCGTCGCCCGCCACGCTGACGATGAGCGCGAAGTCCTCGGCATCGAGCGTCGAGAATTCAGCGCTCTTGCCATCGGCGGAAACGTGCAGGCTGCCGGCGCCCAGCGGCAGCATCGACCATTCCGGGGATCCGGCCGGGCCGGCGACGTCGGCCGTGAACATATATTGGCCGCCGCGGATGATCATCGTCGGGCCATGAATGCGAATCTTGACCGGTGACAGCGTGGGCGGCGCGGGAACGGCCTTGGCCAGCCAGCCCGAGCTGTTGACCCACATGCCGGCGATGATCACGCCAGCGATGACCGCCACCAGACCGATGACCAGCGTGCTATGGAGCACGAAGCTGGCGACGAGCGCAATATGTTTTTTGAGCCAATCCATTAGAGGACCCACCTGCTAATCAAAGCCCCGATGACGACGCCAAACCCTAGGATTCCGCCAAGCGCCACGCAGAGCGCCGCCAGACCCACCCAGCCGTCCAGCGCACAACACTGGGAGCGGATTCCATCTTCGTCGTCGCGGGGGTATTGGTAGGGGTTCATCGGGGGAGCTGCGGAGCTTCGATCAGCGGATATTCGGGACTCGAAAAGCCTTCTTCCAGGAACGCGACCAAATACGCTTCCTGGCTTTCGCTCAGTGCATGGCGATGAATGCGCGGATCAATCTGCGGGTCTCTGACCAGTTGCCCGTTGCCGATCCGCACAAAGCCGCCGGTGTTGTAATGGCGGACGACGCGCGACAAGTCGCCCATCGCGCCGTTGTGACCGTAGGGAGCTGTGCGGCGGATTTCCCGCAGTGACGGGACTTTGAACTTGCCGGCATCAGCGTTGCGATTGGTGACCACGGCCCGCCCGCGATCGACAATCCGGCCGCGGGTGGCAAACTCCATCCCGTTGTTGGCAAAGCCGCGCGTCGTATAGAGCGGCGCCGGGTGGCATTGGGAGCACTGGGCGGCAAGGAAGATGCGATAGCCGACCAGCGCGTCAGGCGAGAGCGCTTGCTTGTCACCGGCCAAATAGCGGTCAATCGGTGCATTGAAGCTGACGACGGTGCTTTCGAACGACGAGATAGCCAGGCCGAGGTTAGCGCCGGTGATCGGCGAGCCAGTGACGCGGTCGTACGACGAAGAGGGGAAGGCCTGCGCGAACAGCGCCACATAGCCGGGGATCAGCCGCAGACGGCGTAAAATATCGCCTTCCTGCTGGATCCCCATTTCGATCGGGTTGACCAGCGGCAAGAGAGCCTGCGTCGTGGTGCCGATCGTTCGCCCGTCCCAAAAGACCAGGTCGTTATACGTGGCGTTGACGATCGTCGGGCTATTGCGCGTGCCCGAGGCCCCGCGGATCCCGATGGCCACAGGCTGCCCGTCGCTCCATCCCCGATTGGGATCGTGACACGTCGAGCAGCTGACCGAGCCGTCTTGAGAGAGCCGGGGATCGAAGAACAGCTTGCGGCCGAGCTCGATGCGCTCGCCGGTGGGCGTGATGCCCAGGGGCGCACGCTGGGCAGGGATTTCCTGGCCAAGCAAGGCCGAGGCCATGGCGCATCCGAAGACGATGGCCACCACAGCCAGGCAGAAGACGTAAATGAATTTCTCGAAGCGCGTCATTTTCTAGTGCAGGGCTGCCAGATCGGCGGCCAGTGCGCGGGTGTCGAAGCCGTTGGGCGCTTTGCCGTCAGGACCCAGCCAATCGACGGAAATGGCGGCAAAGGCTTCATCGCAATAGCTTTGCAGCGCGTTCCAGGAGAGCTTTTGCAGGCCGCCCCAGGTAACGGCGGTGACCGTCGTTTCGTCGTAATCGACGACAATCACGCAATGCCCGCCCCAGCTATCAGGCGCCCAGGGGCCAAAGCGATGGAAGCGGCTGGGGGCCTTCCACGTCCCCTGCATCGTTTGCCAGGCCGAGGGCATGCGCAGGCCGATCGTCAGGCCGCCGAACAGGTGGATGGCGGCCGCCACCATGTCATGCTCTTGCGGGTTGACCCCGACATAGGCCCCGATTTTGTGGCCACACAGGCCGTCCCGGCGCCAGGTATTCATCACATCCAGCAGGATGCAGCCGTTATCCGAGCCCGGATTGGTGGGGTCGTATCCGCCGACTTTCATGTATTCGCGGATGACCTGATCGTCCGAGGGCGTGAAATCGGGCGTATCCACGTCGTTGAATGACCAGACTTGCAGCAAGTGCGCGGGACCGGCGATCGCGCAGTCCCCAATCTGATCGTTCAGATACATCGGGAATTCAGGGACTTTGGCCGACCAGGTGGCATGATCCGGCACCGGCGGCAGCTTGACCGCACGGAGGTAATTCCGCAGGGCGAACGTGCGTTGATCCTTCTTGGCCGCCTTCTTTCCCAGTTTGCGCGTTTGTTTGGGCTGCAATGCCCGGAAGGCGACAATGATCGTCTGCACGGCTTCCCACAACTCGGGATGGGCGCGGAGATACTGCCAGACTTGCAGCATCACACCGATGTTGAAGGCTGAGGCCGCTAAACCTCCTTGGGAAGTGGCCAGCGTCGTGACTCGCCCCACAAATTCCCGATCGCGGTCGCTCAGCTCCGGATGCGTGGCCGTCAGCGGATGCGGCAGATTAGGGCTGCCATGATGGGCCTGAATTAAGGCCACAATCTGCTGCCAGACAGGGACCAAATACGGCCCCAGGGTGAAGAGCAATTGGGCGAACTGCAGAAAAGTCGCCATGCGCGCCTCTATTTCGAGGCAACCGCCGCTTTTCAGGCAGTTGCGATAGAGGCCCGCTATCCAACGATGCTTTCCAGCACAGTGGGATCCGAAGCTTGGAATTCACGTGACTTGAAGTCGCGGC